>Ga0307517_10000226_pt1 | contig 95013 bp, 49 predicted proteins | sample 23_EM_MG_FD_194515 | JGI IMG/M metagenome (GOLD analysis project Ga0307517, IMG submission 194515) | Populus trichocarpa ectomycorrhiza microbial communities from riparian zone in the Pacific Northwest, United States - 23_EM | ecosystem: Host-associated > Plants > Roots > Unclassified | place... | reverse complement strand
CCCCCCCCCCCCCCCCCCCCCCCCCCCCCCCCCCCCCCCCCCCCCCCCCCCCCCCCCCCCCCCCCCCCCCCCCCCCCCCCCCCCCCCCCCCCCCCCCCCCCCCACGTAGCGTATATTGTAGGAATTGGTATAGCCCATATTCTATTGTGGAAAAAGTATACTGTGCATATACTTACGAAGCTACCCTAGCTGGAGAATTTAAGCCGGAATAGTTCAAGGGCTGTGATAATAACATTTCTAATTACTCCTAAATGTATGCGTTTTGGCGGGAAAATGCTTAAACCAACACCAGCAAATGAAACAGGGGGTCTCGGGTTTCTGACAATGGGAAAATGGGGTTAGCAAACAAAGATAGGAGAGATAAAGTACGAGTGAGATTGTATGAGGAGGGGAGCTGTAACAACGAAGGAAGAGGAATCAATAGGAAGGACTACAGTTGAATCACTAACAATGACAAATTGATAGGGGTAGAGGAGGCGATAATTATGCGACCTAGACTGTGGCGACAGTACGAAGTCGCTCATTGTGGTGGAAAAGGATCGGTAGCATGTTGTTTCACTCCCACACCGCCTACCACGGGATTGGATGCCTACTCCTTCCTTCCCTCTATCTCGTAACGCTAGAGCGGGCGACTATACCTGTTATGGTTGACCTTTATCGAGTTTCGAGGGTGGTGCCCTCGAGGTGTTAGTTAAGGCGTTGTTCCACCATGGTCCACGCATTCCATCGCTACCTCAAAGTCGCCCCCGTAAGGCCAATGGCAGCCAGGGAGTACCCACCGCACTTCAGGCCAACGACAACACCCAAAACGGCCATCAGAGAAGCCACCCAAACTCCGGCAATTCTCTGGGCCCTCCGCTCATCTCTACCCAGCACTAACAACCCCAGACTTTCTCCTGGGGGGACGAACCCTAACGCTGGCGTAGAAAGAAGAAGAAAAAGCGACGCTCCAATTGGGTAGAGCCAGTGAGGAAATCTCTGGGAGGAGTAGCGATGATGGTCAGCTCTTGATCAAAATCTGCTAATGTTGTAGAGATGGGCGATAGTCTCGCCCTAGTAAAAACCAAGAATCGCCGTCATATCCTTCCCGCAGAAGTAAGTGCACGAACTTTCCTGGGTGTGTGATACGAGTACTTCGGAGGAGATGATAAATCTCAGAGGCCCCGGTGTTATTAAGTACAATACAGCCAAGCCGGTCTCATCACCCCCTCTCACTCGAAGGTCTTTCGTTTGAAGCCCAACACCGGTAATTTGAGGCCGTAAAGAGACCCCCTAGAGTGAGGGTTTGCCCCCCCCAGCAAGACGCTTAGCATGCACTCGGAGGCTGTGTGTCTTCTTGTGAGAGGTTCATATGAGATAACTTTCCACCGGGTTGCAGGACTCCGCAAAATCCACAAAGAGCAGTTTTCCACACACAAAGCCGACATAATGTATAGAATGTCTCATAATTTACAAAATATCTTCCGCCAAGTCAAGTACCCCCGCAAAACCCCATGAAAGCATTGCATAGTATCTTTGGCTCCGAGTCGAAGCCACAATTTTCATATTTCGCATCAAGCCAATACCCCAGGTAGAATCCATAAAAGTTGCGTACAGTAGTCTTTTTTAAACAGAGCAAACATAAGTTGTGGGATGGACACCCTTCCAGGCTACCGGGGCAGATTCTGATTGGGGGGTTTGTATGAGTGAGTGGGAGGTGATCAGTGAAACCTATTTTTGATTATCCAGAGCCACCCCCAGGAGGTCCAGGGCCTATCCAGCTAGAGCGGCCTCAATCCGTGCCCCTTACAGCCCTATCACTGGATACAGAGACCTCTCCTGATAGAAGCCTACATCATCAGGTCTTCGCCCCTGGGCGGGCCGTGGAAATTAATTTACACTATTCTATAAGTTACTCGCAATCGAGTGGCGCTCCTGAACACGGCTGCTATTGCATATCAAGGCGTACAGTACATGAGTGCCATCCGGTGTAACTCCCGCGATCTTTGGAGTTTCCGATTCCTGGAATGGGGTATTGGTAGGGTAAGTTAAGCTGGGAATTCAAGCGGCCATTAACTGATGATAACGCAGGCCTTACAGTATATGTTATGGCGGGTGCAGGTAGTGAAGTGCATATCATACATTAGAATTTTTCAAATGGTGTGAATCCAGTAAGAGGTGGAAAGATGGGCTATACCATCTAAACATAACATAGCCAACGGATCAACATCTCCAGCTTATATTATAGAAAACCCAAGCGTAAGGATACCTCCTAGCAGCTCTGGACCACATACTTCGTGATCTAACTGCCATAATATAATGATACTCGAGAGAGCTACTCCCACTTACGGAATCAACGTAATAACTAAAACAATACATTAACAAGTACGATGAGAGTCTCTCCCTTCGCCTAACATTGCGTGAAAGCTCTAGCTGGTAAAGTTGTTAGAAAAATTGACTTAACCGAACTTCCGCTTACCTTGGTATTGTACCATGTGAAGTGACCCACATCACAGGATTACTGACTGCACCATCTGTCGCCAAGAAGGACAGGGGGGGGGCAGGAAGGAATCCGTGATGGAGGTGATGGCACGACCGTGTAAGCGTACTGTATGTATCTTATAGGAGAAGGATGCTGTGGTGTGCATTCTCTCTGGAGGTTGCTAGCTACGGTTCACCTTAAGTTGTGAAAATTCCACATACGCAACCCTATATCCGTTCATGCCCTAGAACGTTCACCCGTCCACACTTCGGTGTTCCTTAATCACATGTGCGCTTCTTGTTGCCTGCGCTCCTCTCCGCTCCTAATACGGCGTGCTATTATACCACTACTTGGATTATCAGACCATCAACCAGCGCTTGAGAAGGTGTCGCGGTTGTGGAATTGGAAGGAACTGGCTGAAATACTATGGGACTGCTTAATTCCTAAGACTAGTACAAGGTGATGCGACTCGAACTTCAGCAGTCTATCTTTATATTTCTTCTTTCTATCATGTAAAGTTACCGTATAGTAGGGGGAAAAACATAATGACAACCAGAATCAAGGCGATATTGGTTTGCCACATTTTAAGTGGCTTGAATGGAAGCCCCGCAGTTATCTGAGCGGCTAGGGGCCCCGCCTTTGTGCAGTTCCCTGAAAATTCTTCAACCACGGCTCCTTTACTTGAGCAATAAAGAATATCTTGAATTCAACCGAGCATATTCAATAACTCCTCCACAATAGCGGAAATGTCTCAATATCACTCCTTTAACACGAACTCTTTTAATAATGTGTGGAACTACACTGTTGCCGATGATCGGTCTCAACTCCTAACCTGGCTATCACCCCTGGAGCCTAGGCTACGGCATCGGGATATTCAAGAGCGCCGCGTCGATAATATCGGGGAATGGCTCATGCAAACCGAAGAATTCAGAAGGTGGAACGATGAGAGTGGGGAAGGTGATGACGATAAGGCGGTCTTGTTTGGCTATGGAGATCCGGGGGCCGGGAAGACATTCATCAGGTAACGAGGATTATTCTTGGGGAGGGAAGAAAGAAAGTTAGTGCTAACATGCCACCATGTTAGTTCGCTGGTAGTGGACAGGTTGTGCGACAAAGCTAGAGGACAAAACACCACTGTCGCGTGCTTTTACTTTGACTTTGCGGCGCGGAAGGAGCAGTCTGCCACAGCCATGCTGGGCTCCTTGCTGAAGCAGATAGTTAGCGGAATGGAAGCGATTCCGGAGGATATATCACGGGCCTTTCAAGAGCAGAAAAAGGCCATTGGCGGACGGGGACCGCAACTCATTGATATTGTGAGGATGCTGCAGGCCATCACATCCTCACAGCGCACATTTGTGTGCATAGACGCTCTGGACGAATGTACGGCGGGGCACCGAGTCAAGATCATTGATTCACTGAAACAAATTCTCGAGAAGTCCCCGAGCACACGAATATTCATCACTGGGAGGCCCCATATTCGAGCTGAGATTGAAAAGCGTCTTGGCGGAAAAGTGATAAGTGTATCTCTATGTCCTAACAAAGAGGATATTATCAGATACATTCGTGTAAGGCTAGGCGAGGATGAAACTCCGGATGCCATGGATGAGAGTCTGGTAGCAGATATTCTGGAGAAAATTCCCCAAACTGTATCTGAAATGTACGTAGGGCAATGATACTTGGAATCGCGCCCCACATCATCCGCTAATACATATCTAGGTTTCTACTGGTTTCCTTAAATGTTGAGGCAATCTTACATGAATCAACAATCTATCGGAGACAAGAAAAGTTAAGCAAAATGACTGATGGGTCGGAGTTGGGAGATGTTTATGGCGCGACGATCGCACGGATAAAGGCGCAAGATGGGGATAAATCGAGACTCGGGATGGCGGCGTTGATGTGGATCATTCATGCAGAACGGCCGTTGAAGGCGGATGAGCTCTGCCACGCCCTCGCAGTCGATCTGGGCTCCACCGATTTCAATACTGGCAACATCCCTTCGATGTCAACATTGGTTAGCTGCTGTCAAGGGCTCATTGCCGTAGATAAGGGGACGTCGACTGTGCGATTGATCCACTTTACTCTCCAAGAGTATCTCTTCGCTCATCCCGATATATTCAGTAGACCCCACTCGGCAATGGCGGAGATCTGTTTGACTTATCTGAGTTCACAACAGGTGAAAGCCCTTTCAGCCAATCCTTCTCCTGATACCTGGAATACACCCTTTCTGGAATATTGCTCTGTGTACTGGGGTGTCCATGCGAAAAGGGAGCTCTCTGGCCACGCAAACTCACTTGCCCTGGAGCTATTAAAGGGGCATTACGGTCAGATATCGAGCGAATTGCTTTTATCGCGAGTGCAGGGTTTAGAGCATTGGATGTTTGATACTTACTCTCCGTTTAGCGGGCTGCACTGCGCATCGTTTTTCGGAATTATGGAAGTTGTAGCTGGTTTGATACAGATGGGATGTTATGATATCGACGGAGGTGATTTTTCTGGCTGCACGCCACTTACTTGGGCTGCTCATAATGGACATGAGGAAGTGGTGAAAATTCTACTCGGGTGGGAAGAGGTCAATCCCGACAACCCAAGTAATTACGGCCGGACACCGCTCTCGTATGCCGCTTCGTCTGGACATGAGGGAGTGGTGAAAATACTACTCGAACGGGAAGAGGTCAATCCCGACAAGTCCGATAATAACGGCAAGACACCGCTCTCGTATGCCGCTTCGTCTGGACATGAGGGAGTGGTGAAAATACTACTCGAACGGGAAGAGGTCAATCCCGACAACCCAAGTAATTACGGCCGGACACCGCTCTCGTATGCCGCTTCGTCTGGACATGAGGGAGTGGTGAAAATACTACTCGAACGGGAAGAGGTCAATCCCGACAAGTCCGATAATAGCGGCATGACGCCGCTCTCGTATGCCGCTTGGTTTGGACATGAGGGAGTGGTGAAAATACTACTCGCACGGGAAGAGGTCAATCCCGACAAGTCCGATAATAACGGCAAGACACCGCTCTCGTATGCCGCTTCGTCTGGACATGAGGGAGTGGTGAAAATACTACTCGCACGGGAAGAGGTCAATCCCGACAAGTCCAATAATAACGGCAAGACACCGCTCTCGTATGTCGCTTCGTCTGGACATGAGGGAGTGGTGAAAATACTACTCGCACGGGAAGAGGTCAATCCCGACAAGTCCGATAATAGCGGCATGACGCCGCTCTCGTATGCCGCTTGGTTTGGACATGAGGGAGTGGTGAAAATACTACTCGAACGGGAAGAGGTCAATCCCGACAAGTCCAATAATAACGGCAAGACACCGCTCTCGTATGCCGCTTCGTCTGGACATGAGGGAGTGGTGAAAATACTACTCGCACGGGAAGAGGTCAATCCCGACAAGTCCAATAATAACGGCATGACGCCGCTCTCGTATGCCGCTTCGTCTGGACATGAGGGAGTGGTGAAAATACTACTCGCACGGGAAGAGGTCAATCCCGACAAGTCCGATAATAGCGGCATGACGCCGCTCTCGTATGCCGCTTGGTTTGGACATGAGGGAGTGGTGAAAATACTACTCGAACGGGAAGAGGTCAATCCCGACAAGTCCAATAATAACGGCAAGACACCGCTCTCGTATGCCGCTTCGTCTGGACATGAGGGAGTGGTGAAAATACTACTCGCACGGGAAGAGGTCAATCCCGACAAGTCCGATAATAGCGGCATGACGCCGCTCTCGTATGCCGCTTCGTCTGGACATGAGGGAGTGGTGAAAATACTACTCGCACGGGAAGAGGTCAATCCCGACAAGCCAGATGAAGAAGGCAAAACAGCGCTCTTGAGCGCTACTGAGAATGGCCGTGACAGGGTGGTAGCGCTGCTACGCTCTCACAAAGCGGCAATCCACAGTACGGTTTAAGCCACCGCCTCGTGGGAATAGCCGCCGCCTTCTCCTTTCCGGGTATGTCTCCCATGGCGACCGTCCATAGACATCACCCTTTATAGACGAAGGATATCCCGTGAGATGGGAATGCACGTATCCGCCATACCCTCCTGAACCCTCCGCCTGGGATTTGCTTTTACTGTCGAGCGAGGATTTATGAGTTTCTGTTACAATATAAAATAGGGCTTGGTCTATAACGGGGGAAAGTGTTTTATTGTTGTGAGAATATCCGGTCCAGGCCTGCAGTTTTCATCCTATTATTTAACTTTTCTCCACCTGTAAATTCTTGCCTGCACTTTACTTTCTCTTTCTCTCTCTAGATTGCACAGACTTTTTCCATTTCCTCCTTCCCCTAGATTATCGATAATTTGGTAGTAGCGCCTTATTTAGATAGAGGAAAACCGGTGTATGACAGCCCCAGATTTTCAAGGCCATCGCCGACAATAATATAAAAATCATATTATACCTACAATGCGGACTGGTTACCGTAAATGAGATGGCCGAACGAACAGTATATTGTACTACCTGGTAGGTATCCACCAGCCTACCGTTTTGTAGACTTGAGAATGGAGAGCGAACCTTCTACTGTATGTCACTCAGTAGCCCCCCAAGTAACAGGTTCTGAACAGGTAGGCCCGCGATCGAGGGACCACAGATGCCCGGAGAAAACCATATCGACTATATTATAGAAACTCACACGATTGGGAAAATAAATGTACACATACATTTTTGAAGCCATCACAGCTGAAGTATTCAAACCAGAACATTACAATGAATGTAATAATGAGATTCCCACATTATTATAATACCGGGCGAACGACTCCACAATGTATGATATCATACATTTTCGCGAGGAAACACTTAGGCCAATGCCGGCAGATGAAGTGGGGCTTCTCGGGGTTCTAGCCATGGACAAATAGGGTTCATAGATAATGATAGAAGAGATAGAGTTACAGAATACGAGTGAGATTGTATGAGCAAGGGAGCTTTAACAACAAAAGAGGAATTAATAGCGAAGGGAAGGAGTACAGTTGGATCACTAACAATGACAAATTGATAGGGGTAGAAGAGGTGGTATTTATGGGACCTAGACTGGCGACCGTACAACGTCACTCATTGTGACTGAAAAGAGTTGGTGTTGAGCTTAGACACAATTTAACCCCCCGCAAAGTTCTTAGACCCCACCATCTAAGCAGCAGCGACAACAGAGACATGAGTACGTATTATAGAACAAATATTGCACAACAACAAAATGAGTCTGTTTAATGTCACATTATCTCTTGCTAGCTAGAGCATTGAAGACTGTTGCGAATTGTATCCCTGAAGGTGATAATCTTGTATTGCTAAGAGAGAGAGAGAGAACGTCAAAACAACTAGGAAAGGCCGCCACTAGGAAATCATCCAACTGCAGAAAAGCGTACGCAGCACTACCACCACCCTATACGTGTTCTACGCGCATCTATTGTAACAAAGACTGTCTCGCCGAATTCGCGAGGAGTAGAAGGATCCGGGCATCATGTTCAAGATCATTAGCAAGCAAGTTTTCAAGCCTATCAACGTTCGCTGTCACCATCCACACAGGGTGATCAGCACTATCATCTTCTCACAGCAGCACACCACTTCATATATCCATCGCCCATAAACACATTTAACTCAGGCACCGCACACAGGTGGGTGCTTCCCCATCCTATAGAGTCGGAGTGATGGCTACTAGCCCCGTAATGCTCCCTTGGATTGTGGAATGCGCCCAAACTCGTTATTGATAGGGATAGTAGATAATACCCGAAGATTGATCCCCAAGCAGAAGGCATATCCACAAATTAGGCTCCGGGATTCCCATCCTAATCATTCATTCCACTTGTTTGATCAGATTTCGGAGTAGAAATGGGCGGAGCTTAAACCATGAAACATCACTCATCCCTTCTCTTAACATACCATCAGGCCTACCCCCACCCCCGAAAAGCATTCTCACCCTACCGAGCCCGGAGCCCGAGCTGATGACAAGCAGTCCTGAAGTTTCGCTGCTACCGGATACGTACTAAGACTCCTTAGAGCGTTTCAAGTATGAAACTGAAGCTCTCGACAACTTAGAGCTAGGTCCAAAAGAGACGAAAGTCGAGATTGAACACTTTGGTAGCAAGATGGCAAGGAAACGGTACAAGATGGGTGGTAAGGTTTGCCGTGTGCCGTATGGTATTATCACTGGTCTTGGACTTGTGCTGAAAGCGGATTCGACTATTACCGGGTCCACAAGAAGTAGGCTGCCATGGCATGGGCAATCACGGTGGAGTCCATTCGCCTAAGAAGATTGATTTCTGGTTAGTAGATGTGGTATAGACGCGTTTACTTTCTTTGTCTCTAGGTTACTTTGTTGGCAACGGCGCTGGATAGACCTTGCTTTTCCCTATGGGTTGGCGAATAATACGCAGTCGTGGGAAAAAGTGGGGTTCACACTGGCCGTTCAGAACCACAACCACCAACTTTTGCGCTCTAAGAGAGAATGACTGCGCCTATACTTATGAAACTTGTTACAATAAATGTTTACATACTCTCCGGAGTGATTAACTCTCGTCTCCTGCCATCACCAGAGAGAGGCATTTTGTCGCCGAGGAGCAATGGGTTGGGAAAGCGGGTGTGTTACTACACTTCGTCGTGTCAAGCCATAAGTGTGAACTCCACTTTTTCCCACGACTGGGGGTTACCATGACCAACGGTAATGACAAGGAAATCTGATTTAAGTCTTTAAATACACGATTAGCCTCCAGTATTGCGGATAAGAACCTCGTTGATTTTGTTGGATACGCTTGGAGATACGGCTACCCACGCTCAGATCATGTCTTTGGATTGGATTGTGGTTACACCGCCATAGGAGGTCTAATAATTGGACCTGGCGCTAGGACGTTGGAGTTGCCTTTGTTGGTATTAAACTTCCAGTTCTCTTCTTCTAAATAAATCATAGTAAAAATAGTAAGGGTTACATAGCGCATGATACCGTCCAATAGGATTAGGTGTAGTAACTTGCCGCAAACTTACCAGATGCCATTCGTCGGGGTAGTATTAAAAAAAAACACCCCGGCTCTCAGTAGGGATGTAAGAGAGAGAGAGTTTTGCGTAGGCGAATAAAGGAAGGGGGGGAATCCAATTCAAGTTTTTAAATACCCAATTTAGCCGCGACACTACAAATAAGATCTACAACTAGAAAGCGACAAGAGAAGTGAATCTAATGGAAGTTTCAAGCCACACCAGCCTAGCTCAATTCAGCAAAAATAGGCCTCCGCTAACGCTAAACTCTGGATTTCAAACAGAAGCTCACAAATCCCAACTCAACCAACTCTATAGGAAAAATGCGGAAAAGGGGTTGGACGTGTAAGGTGATAGATATGCGAACCCCCATTGCATACGATTTCCTTTTACCAAGAGAAAAAAGAAGGGCGGCAGGCTTGCTTCTGAAGGAAAGGTAGGACGGCAATTACCACAAGGAAGTGTGTAAGATGTGGGGGAAAATAGGGCCTGGGCGAGAGGAGAGAGGGAGTGGCGGCGACACAGGTTTACGGAGCTGTTGCGGCCCCCTCGAAAGTGGCACATAGGTTGTCGGTAGGGCATAGGAAAGCGGTGATGGGGAGGGTGCTTCTCCGGAATCAGGCAGCCCTGTGAGCGGCAGATGATGAAGGCTGTAGTAGAGCCATCACCCCTGCGTGACCATTTTCAGCAGCCCAAAATAGCGGTGTTTCGCCGGCCTCATCTGGTTTTCCAGGGTCGACGTCGTCCCGTTCGAGAAGTATTTTCACTACTCTCTCATGCCCACCGCGGGCAGCCCACCAAAGTGGTGTTCGGCCGCTGTCATCTGACATGTCGGGGTCAACGTCATCCCGTCCGAGTAGCATTTTCACCACTCCCGCTTTCCCATTTCCAGCAGCCAACGAGAATGGTGTTTGGCCGATCCTATCCGGCTTGTCGGGGTTGACGTCGTCCCGCCCGAGGAGTAATTCTACCACTCGCTCGTGCCCCTTCGAAGCAGCCCACGAGAGCGGTGTCTGGCCAGACCGATCTAGCCTGTCGGGGATGACGCCGTCCCGCCCAAGGAGTAATTTCACCACTACCTCGCGCCCTCTAAAAACCGCCCACCAGAGCGGTGTCTCGCCGTACTCATCTGGCCTGTCGGGGTCGACATCGCCTCGTCCGAGTAGTATTTTTACCACTCCTTGATGTGCATTGCGGGAAGCCCACCAAAGTGGTGTTCGGCCTTCATTGTCTGGCTTGTTGGGGTCGATGTCATCCCGTCCTAGCAGTATTTTCACCACTGCCTCGTGCCCATTCCCAGCAGCCCACGAGAGAGGCGTAATACCCATGGAGTCTATTTAGTTGATATCGCACCTCTGCCAAACTAGCTACAATCTTAGCAATCCCAAAGATAATCATCGTGCAGACCATTGAACAGGGAAATTCTATCGAAATAAATACAGTAAACATACAGTTTCAGTGCTTTCAAGAGGGTTTCAGTGGATATGTGGTTATTGCAGCCGTCAGCGCAAGCAATGTCGTGCGATCTAGGAGATCCCTATTTATGTAGGTTCGCCAATACAGAGAAGAATATTCTAGGAGTGGTGCGTTAGAGATCGAAGGGAGGACGCGTTGGATATGGAGAAAGGGTACACGTTAAGTTAGAGGTTGGGAGAGGGTCGAAAGAGATTTGCCGAGTAAGCTGTACCAAAAAGGTAGAGATAAATCCTAAGCTACAGTACTCGGAGAGTTGGGAGTAGATTGACGGGAAACGGAAGGCCTCCTTGTCTCACAAGCTCTTGGCAACAGGGTAGGTGGTGGAACGTGAAGGTTCAAGTGCTGGTCCGCAGAGCCCTATGCCAAGCCTCACTGACTCCCCTATCATCCGTTCCACCATAATTACTACCTGTAGTATTCCGGTCTTCCATAATCCTAACCCATGCGTCATTATTTCATGGAGCCTTTGTCGCTTGTGATATTATATATTGTGGCTTCTTGTAGGATCGCATTAATATTCAGCGAGACCAGCAGGAATCTAGATAGGTATCTGTAAGTGGATGGCTTGAGGTAGCTTCCAGAGTATAATAGAGGAATTTCGCAGATTCAGGGAAAAAGTTGGCCGTGGTGTTTGCCTGCTGCAAGGTGGGTTAGGGTGGGATGCTGTCACCAACCGAACCTTACTCGAGTAAGCGTACGATATCTCTCAAGTGAGACGTGAGCCCTAACCTGTGACCTGTTACTGTTACAACAAGCTATAATTATGATATAATAGCCAATTTCCTCGCCCCGAAATCCCTCTAGTAGCTGGGGGTAACTTCTAGGGCGTAGTTGCTTCTACTCACATTTCAGAAACATCATTGAGAATCTTCAAGATGCCCGCCCCTTGACCAGCACCCCGCCTCTGGTTGTATCCCCACCCAGCCAGCCTCGTATGAAGATATTTAATGATATCCCCTCTCTCGAGATCAATGAGTATTGTTGTTATTCTTCCCCAGTGGCGCCCCCGATTTAATCCTAAATGTGCTGTCTTTCAGTCTCTAATATTCAGGTTCCCGGAGACTTTTGAAGGATTTTGTTTTCACATAATATTATATCAATGTACAGTATGCTTTTTGGAAGAGGTGGTCTGCGCCATTGTCACAGGATCGGAAGGTCGAGGCCCCCATCCACCAGTTAACTTTTCCAGTCCTAGCAAGTCCGTACTATATTCCCCTGTGCCCCTTCTAGCCCCCCGCAACCTGTTTGAGCAGGGCGCCCAGCATACTCGTCGATAACTGCTTTTTTTAGGCAGCTAAGTCAAAGAAAATGCACCCAATGGCCACATTTTGTCCTCTGGCATGATCACACTAACCCTCTATCACCAATAAGTTAATGTCACAACTTGTGAGCACTTGGATCTACCTTCTATTCCCCAAGGTTCGCCCTTGCTACCTAATATAAGTCTTGCCCACCCCAGGCCCCCAGAACAGAACAAAACTGCCCCATCGGATTCGCCTCCCCTGCTGCCAGCGCACCACCTTCCAAATTCCTCGGTTTACAAGAGCCATCTCTCTACGTTTTCAGCTCGGTAGTCTCCAATGCCCTTGTACCGTCGCCGGGGGTCGAGTGAGGACCAGGTCGAGACTTGGGACAGGTCATCGGCAATGGTACAATTGTTCCACAAGCTAATGACCGTGCTCCGGGAGGTGAACGTCATCACTGAAGGATCCAGACATTTTCTGTTTTTTGCTACTTGGGATATTGCAGATAGTTGGTGGGGCCAGTCTACCACGGGAATTGCAGGGGACGGAAGAGGGTCCTGGGTTTATGGGATCTCATGAGTGCTTCTGATCCTCTTAACCAACCCCCCAGTTTTTGTTCCAACACTCGCTCCCGGCCAGTAGCAAATGCCCCACTTCTCCAAGTTCTCTCCTGTGGCGCAGAACAAACCCTGCACCGCGACGGACCCGCACCCAAGAGCGCCCCCGGTGGAATAGGTTCGCCTCATATATATAAGCTCATCAAGCCTTATGAATGAGCCTGCCAAAAAAACCTGCATATCGCCTAACTCAAAGTAGTACGGCAAAACCCCCCACGGCGTAAGCTTAGGCCGGAAATCGCTTCCCCGCCTCGTATCAAGTGCTGTGAAGAATGTGGCTACTCTCTTTGATATTCATCATGGCCGCTAAGCTCAGCAGTTTTTACGGCTAGCTAACCCAAGTAGAAGCTCAAACGGCCCTTGAATATGCCGACGGACAGTCTCCTATCAGAGCCTTGGATAATTTGGGATTCAATGTTTACCATTACCAACCGAGGAAGCAGAGTAAATCCCCAGCCCAGTACTTGTATTCCTAACCTACTACAATTAGTTCAGTAATCACAAAAAGAAAGAAAAAGAGCCACCTCCGCTCTGCTCTGGTAACAGAAGTTGCCACAGCCGGCTGTTATTACCCCAAACAGCTGGTTTAATTCTCCCGATTGCCCCCTTAGCGGTTTTATAGACCGTCACAGGTTATCACTCGTTTAAATTTACCGTTCGAATGACAGTTTTGCATAGCATACGATACGAGGCAATGCGATACAGCACGGCAACCTACCACAAACCTACTATAAGCTACTCCCCGGACCAATATAAGAAAAACACCGTTGCTCTTAAGGAAGATATAAGAGGGGGAGGGGTGTTCACACACCACTCGCTGGGGAGGCACCCAATTAGGTTTTTAACCAAACAATTAGCCCCCGGCGGTGCATACAAGAGTCTTGCAGACCTAACTTTGCCCCTCGGTAGCGCCCTCCTGCACGCAATTATCTTCATATGCTACCAAAGCCTCATGTTCAAGTCTTTTATCCAACCACCTTGCAATCTACAGGTCAGCGATCCAGAGTCCGCTTGCTGAAAGGAAACTTAGATTAACTTATCAGCGCTTTCCGTCACATGAGCTCCTGCAGCAAAGGGCACTATAACCGGGCAGTACACTCTACCGTTTAGGACACCGTTTTCCGATATTGTACTTTCGACCACAATTATTGATGGGGTAGCAGTTGATTACAATACAGTAACGCAGGGTATTATTCCAAAACTACTGTCCTAGGGCACGACAAAGTTTTCTTGCCCAACTTGGGAAGTGATATAGGCATGAGGCGCGCGACCTGGGCAGGGAAGGATGCTATGAGAAGAAGCAAAAGAAGCCCAGTAAGCAAAAGGAGGCCCCTGGAGGAGGGAATACCCCAACTTGCTCCTCAGTCGAGATTGCGCAGCACCGTGGTCCGTTCAATCACTTGGGGTAGAATACCAGGTATGGTCGGAAAGCTCCCTATGCACCAACTGTATTTCCGTAGAGACACCTAGGATTTTGGCCACCCAAGTATGGCCAAAAAGTAGCAAAGACCGCGACCATAATTGCCTGGCCTTGTCCGAAATGATAGCCTTTGCAGCGTATCCCGGAGACAAATTTGAGGGTTGGCGGATTGGAGCAAGTGTACCACCGTATACTGGGTACTGCTCTCCGAAATGCCACTCCATGCAGGTACTAGTAGTCGTCATCTAAGATGGCGCAGAGGGGTTTGGCTACGCAGCAAGGGTTTGAAGTTTATAGACTACAGTGCTTCTACTCAAGTCGAATTGGTGTCTCTCCACAATTGAAAAATTCCTTACGGCGTTAATTTTTTTCTATAGAAAAGACTAAAAAGTACAGGCAGCGTTCCAACCTCACCCCTCACCTTGAAGTTCACGCCTAGAGGAGGAGGTCCTACTGTAGATGAGCTTGACCTTCATTAAACTATGTCCAAAGTAGAAGCCAATCACCATCATATCTTACTTAACTTAGTTAACAACTAGCTTTGATGTCGCTTTGAGGATGCCGGAAATACTTGCATCGTATACTTCTCTCCTTTATACCGAAACAATCGTCCCGTCTAAACTTCATAAGGGAACAAAGAGGAAATAGCAGGTTGTAGAAAAAGTAATTAAACAAAAAAAAACTAAGAAAGAAAAATACGACCGAGGTTTCAAGCCGCACAGGATTATTTCGATACAGCAGAGATAGCCCCGACTAATTCTAAAATCTAAACTGTAAACAAGCTCACAAATCCTGACCTGACTCCATGGGAGTCGTTTCCTTCCACGAAAAGAAAAATCCAATTTAAACTACACCCCCATGGGAGGCTTGTTCCAAAAGGAAAGATGAAATAGCAGTTGCTAGAGGACATATTTTAGGCTACAGAAGGTTAGGCGTGAGTGAGAGGAGGGGGGGAGCGGCGGAGACAAACACATTTGTGGAGCTCTTGCGGCCCTTATGGGAACGGCACATTGGTTATCTAGGTTTAGGGAGGTAGTAGGGGGTGCCTCATCGGGCTTAGACAACGCGGGCGGGGGTAGATAGTGGGGCTGTAGTGGAGCTATGGCTCCCGTATGCGGCTCTGAGAAGCACACCAGAGTAGTGTTCAACCTAATTTGCGCCGTCTAGCGGGTTGACGCAATCCTGTCCGAGAAGTAATTTCACCACTCCCTCGTTCCCATAGTGAGTAGCCCACCAGAGTGCTGTTCGCCCTTCGTGGTCTGGTCTGTTGGGGTCGACACTATCACATGCGAGTAGTAGTTTCACCACTCCCTCGTGCCCTTTCGAAACAGCCCACAAGAGCGGTGTCTGGCCGAACCGATCTAGCCTGTCGGGGATGACATTGCCCCGCTCAAGGAGTGATTTCACCACTCCCTCATACCCACTGAAAGCCGCCCGCCAGAGTGGTGTTTCCTGGAACTCATCTGGCCTGTCGGGGTCAACGTCGTCTCGTCCGAGAAGTATTTCCACCGTTCCCTGGTGTCCAATGCAGGAAGCCCACCAGAGTGGTGTTCGCCCTTCGTTGTCTGGTTGGTTGGGGTCGACATTGTCACATGCGAGTAGTAGTTTCACTACTCCCACCTGCCCTTTCGAAGCAGCCAACGAGAGCGGTGTCTGGCCGAACCGATCCAGCCTGCCGGGGATGATGTCGTCACGTGCGAGTAGTAGTTTTACCACTCCCTCGTGCCCTTTCGAAGCAGCCAGCGAGAGTGGTGTCTGGCTGAACCGATCTAGCCTCTCGGGGATGACGTCGTCCCGCCCAAGGAGCAATTCCACCACTCCCTCATGCCCACCGAGAGCCGCCCGCCCGAGCGGTGTCCGGCCTTCATTGTCTGGCTTGTTGGGGTCGATGTCGCCTCGTCCTAGCAGTGTTTTCACCACTACCTCGTGCCCATTCCCAGCAGCCCACGAGAGAGGCGTAACACCCATGAAGTCTTTTTGGTTGATACCACACCCCTGCCAAACTAGATACAATCTTAGCAATCGCAAAGATAATACGGCGTGTAGACTATTGAATAGAGAAATCTTGGCTAAATAAACAGAGTAAACACACGATTTCAGTGCTTTCAAGAGGGTTTTGGTGGATATGTGGTTATTGCAGTAGTAAGCGCAAGCAACGCCGCGCAATCTGAGGGATCCTTGTTTGCGTGGATCCCCAATGCGAAGAATATTCCAGGAGCGGCGCGTTGGAGATGGAGATGGAGAAAGGGTGCTAAAAAGCTGGGGGTGAGCTCGGAGGTATAATACTCATGAAGGGTAGAGTGGATTAACGGGGCATTGGAGTCCTCTTTATCTACCACAAGTTCCTAGCAACAGGTTAGGTCCTGAGTCACAATCCATCAGGGTTCAGCCGCAGCCCCGCAAAAAGTCCTATGCCAAGCCCCCGCTTGCTCCCCTGTTCAAACTTCAACGTTGCAACGCAGGGGGGGGGGCTCGATCGAAGAATGATCCAAGGCTAGGAACGCGCTTTTTCGAACCGGGGGGATAAGATAGAACCCTTTCTAACAAATTAGCAAACAATGATATTTGAAGGCAGTTGGAAACAAAGAAACAAATAAAATAATAGGAAAAGGGGACAAAATGTGGCAGAAAAAGCAAATAAACCAGCACTGGCGCTCCACTTCCCCAGCTCCTGAGCAATAAATACTCAAACATCCGGGTTAACGATCGAGGAGTTCGCCAAAGCCAAAATTCTGCTTCTGCAGCTCATTAATCCAAGTAGTAATCCAAAGAGTCTTTCAGTGTGCTCCCCGCGTGGCCTCTTATTAGAACCTGGGATAATCCAGGATCCAAAATCCACCTCCAAACCAACTGGCCGAGGCACCTGGGTAAATCTCCGGCGAAACTCATATCTAGGAAAAAAAGAGAAAACAAACCTAACTCTATTGCAGTCCTTTCATAGAGCCGGCTGTAATCGACGGCTGTTGTCTCTGAGCTGATGACCTAGTTGCTGCTATTTCCCTGGCTGGTTTATAATGCCGTCATAGGCTGTCACTCGTATGCGTTTAGCTTTCGAACCATGATTTTGCCCACCATACAATGCGACAGGTTCGATATAATACAGTATGGTAACCTTCTATTGACCTACTAGATGGCATTAACACCTGTTGCCACAATGAAGATACAGGGGTGGGGAGGAGGGCTTAACATAGGGCCTAATTAAATGGAAAAGAAAACTCAGTTGCAGTTTTTAAATTCACAATTAGCCTCCGGCATCCCAGATAAGAACCTCGTCGTTGGACCTAACCTGGCTTCTCGGTAGCGCCGTCCTGAACTCAACTCTCCCCATATCTACCAGAGCCTCATGTGTAAGTGTTTTGTCCAAACTATTATCCTGTTTCCCAGCACCGAACCCTGCCGCTGGAATTTATCGTACGGCGTTGGTTAGGCGCAATAGGATAAGGAACGGTATTATCCGAAAACGATAGTCCTGGGGCAAGGCGAGGTTTTGCTGCCTGGATTGGGAGGTAATGTTGACTCGTAACCCGACCTAAGCATAGACAAAAATACCAGGAGAAGGAAAAAAGAAAAGACAGTGGTATAATAGGTGAAAGGCCAGCTCGCCGGTAAGCGGCAGTGGTATGGTTTGTTTAATCGCCCTGGTCGAATCGAGTCGCGATACCCGACATACCGTATAATCTGGTGAAAGTCGGATTGGAGTTAGAGCGAAACTGAGGCAACCGAGCCAACAGGAGCATACGAAGAAGGCAAAATTCGCCACAGCTTAAACACATAGGCAGTGGTGGTTGGACAGGTTCAAGAAAATCCTCACTAGCGTCAATCCGACTTTCACCAGATTATACGGGGTACTCGAAAAGCCCGCTGTGCACCTGGTTACTATATGCAGGAGACTTGGGGAGCGTTTGAGCGCCACATTTGTGTTCAAAAAAAGCAGAGATTAAGACCTACCTAGAGCATTCAAGAAACCAGGTCGAGTATGGCGGACTGGAGCAAGTATACTAGCATAGGCTGGGCGCTGCTCTCTGAGAGGGTGGCACGCAATTAGGCGGTTAGTATCTAAGAGGATGCTGAAGAGTCTAACTCCACAGGGAGTTTTGGAGTTTACACAGTAGATGTAGGAGTTGAGTTAGTTCTACCGTTAAGACTGCCTACGGTATTAATTTTCCTTGATAGGCAAGACTCAAAAGTACGGACAGCCTTCCAAGCCACCCCTCGCCTGTAAGTTGACGCCTGGAGGACATTCCATATAAGTGTGATTTTCGTTAAACGATCGGAGATGAGTCGGCGCTGCCCAGCATGCTCTCATCGGGGTTTTATTGTTTCGGGAAAGGTTTAGGCTTTGAGGAATTTCCCCCGGTGATGGATCGGTCGGATATAGTAATCCCCGTGCTGGATACTAAGAATCAAAGGGAATGCGCGGAAAGTGGGAGCCTTTACTATATAGTTTCCTTTCTCCGGGGGTGGCAGAAAATGTTACTTTCATTTGTTATTGCGGGAGTAAGAAAGGGAATTGGGAACACGCATGAAGGAAAATGAATGGGTAGTGATCGGTAGGAGTATGGGGATGATTTTATGCTTTCATACGTGCTCCTGTCTTCGCTGTTAGTTTGGAGAAATATAACAGTTGGAGAACGAAGCTGTGAGCCATCTGCACCCCTTTGGCCACTCGGTGCCTGCAACACGGGCTATGTCTACAGTGGAAACCGACTACCATCGTATTTACGACAACAAATGGTTTGTATGGGGTGTTGGTAATACTTATAGTGTATTCCATACCCAAACAATTGTCGCGTCTTCACTTCAGAGGGGAGGAATGGGGAAACAATAAACCGCGGGAAAAATGAACAACAAAAAAAGGTGAGAGTAAAGAATATGGTAGAAATTTCGAGCTACATTGGCGTACTCCAATACAGTAGGAATAGCCCCCCCACCAAAGCCAGACCCTAGATTGAACCGGAATCTCAAATTGTTGGGCGGGTATCTGGTAGATATGTGTATTCCCATTGCGTGTAGTTTCCTTCGACCAAAAAAAAAAACTCCCCCCAAAGTGTGTTTCTATGGCAGGCTTACTCCGGAAGGAAAGGCAAGACGGCAATTACCACAAGGCGGTATTTTAATCTGTAGAAGGTTGAGCGTGGGCGGGAGGAGGGAAGTGGCAGGGACCTACACATTTAGGGAGTTGTTGCACCCTTGCGGAAATGGCGCATTGGCCATCTATGTTTGGGGGGAGTGTCTCATCGGGCTTAGGTTAGACAGGAGGTGGTAGTGCCGGGGCCGTAGGAGAGCTATCACTCCTACATGCAGCTCTCGGAAGCCCACTAGAGTCGTGTTCAACCTGGTTTGCGCCGCTTAGCGGGGTTAGTGCCGTCCCGTCTGAGTATGATAGTAATTCCACCACTCCATCATGCCCCCCGCGGGCAGCCCACACAAGTGGTGTTTGGCCACTAGGATCTGGCATGTCGTGGTTGACGTTGTCCTGCAAAAGTAGTAATTTTACCACTTCCTCGCGCCCATTGCGGGCAGCCCACAAGAGTGGTGTTCGGCCGCGGTGGTCTGGCATGTTGGGGTTGATGTCGTCTCGTCGGAGTAGTAATTTCACCACTCCCGCATGCCCATTGCGGGCAGCCCACAAGAATGGTGTTACGCCACCATAATCTGGCACGTTGGGGTTGATGTCGTGCCGTCCGAGTAGTAATTTTACCACTCCCTCGTGCCCATTCGAAGCAGCCAACCAGAGTGGTGTTATGTCGTACAGTTCCGGCTGGTTGGGGTCGACATCATCCCGCCTGAGTAACATCTCCACCACTCCCTGCTTCCCACCGCAAGCAGCCCGCGAGAGGGGTGTTCGGCCGTCGGTATCAGATTTGTTGGGGTTGATGTGGTCCTGTCCAAGTAGTAATCTCACCACTCCTTCGTGCCCCCTGCAAGCAGCCTGCGAGAGTGGTGTTTGACCGCTCCCATCGGGTTTGTCGGGGTCGACATCATTCCGTTCAAGCAGTGCTCGCACCACTCCTTCCTGCCCATTACAAGCAGCCAGCAACAATGGTGTTCTACCGCGCTCATCTGGCTTATCGGGCTCGATGTCGTCCCGACCCAGCAGTACCGCCACCACTCCTTCGTGCCCATTCCTAGCAGCCCATGCGAGAGGTGTAATTTGCATAGTCATTTTCGTTGATATCGCAGCTCTTCACCTCAGCCAAACTAGCTACAATCTCAGCAATCCCGAAGACTATGCGCGGCGTGGACCATTGAATAGGGGAAAGCTTATCGCATCAACAGGGTAAACATACCGTTTCTACACTTCCAGAGAATTGACTATGCGGCTATCGGAGACGTCAAATAACTTCAACGCAAGTGCAATCTAAAAAGGTCCCGTTTTGCGTGGATTCCCAAATATAGAGAAGAATATTCGAGAAACTAGGTTTGCCGAAGGTAGAGAGGGGAAACACGTCGGAGATCGAGAGAGGGCGCGCGCGTTGGAGGAATGGTTGAGAGAGCTCTGACAATTCAAGAGGGTTTCTGCAATTGTCGAGTGGGCTGTGTGAAAGCGTTCGGGGTGAGCCTGGGACAAGTTGGTGGTGAAGGCTAAAGTGGATTAAGGGGACGATGGAGCCTCCTTATCCACAACAAGTCCCGGGAAACAGGGTCGCAATGTCCCATCGTATCAGGGTAATTCTGCAATGGGGTTGTCGCCACAGCAACAGGTCACCGGTTAGGGCTCATGTCCCATCAAGCGATAGCTGACGCCAAAAATTCTATTTTCTACCCGTCAGTGGAAAGATACAAACTTTTCCTGAGGCGGTACTCGAGTAAACGAGTATGATACCTGGAGAACGCTCAATGGCATTCATACCCGTATCTGCTAAGACCCTAACAAACCTAGCTGGAAAACTTTCACCCAGCTTTTCGTACCAAGTGATATCTATGAAATCCCACCTTTTCCAACCTGGCCGCTCGAGTATTGCCGCAGTAGAATACCAGTGTTGTGATTACCGTATTGGGGGCTTATTTATTTGGACTGATACTCGTAGGTCATGGAACAACTTATCAGAGTTCAAGCGCGGCTCTGCAAAATGGCTATGCCAAGCCTCGCTTACTCCCCCCACCTTGCCCCTCCATGATGAGGCTCCATCCAATCCCACCAGCCACAAATGCTCTTTTAGCCTGTGTGACAAACAGTCGTTTCTTGCCGCATCGCATCGATTTTTAGTGAGACTAAATTAGCAACTGTTGGAATCCATAAATGTATCTGTCAGCAATAGCTTGAGGCAGCTTCTTCACACACTTTAAAAATATCTTCCAGAATCTTTAAAATGTCTGCTTCCAGACTGCCGTCCCGCAACGGGCACTGTGTCCTCACCCAACCTCCTATCAAGGTATCTCATCATATCACCTCTCCTGCAATGATGTGTACGGATCATTGCCCTTACTGAGTGGCGCTTCCCGAATTGACCCTGAATATGCTGTCTTTCAGTCACTAATATTCCAGTCCCAGGAGGCTTTTAGAAGATTTGGTTCTGCGAATTAAGAAGTCTAACTTAAGTTACTGTTCTGCTAGCATCCACGGAGAGCGTCGATCCATGCTGTATGCATGTACGCTTTTCGAAAGAGGTAGCCTGCAACACCCTCACAAGATCGGAAAGTCGCAACTACGGCCCACATGCTATCTGCCATCAATGAGCTAACATCACAGCTTGTCAGCACTTGCTCCTTTCCTTCTACTCCCCGTGGCTCGTCCTTGCTATCAAATATAAGTCTCGCCGACTGAAACAAAACTGCCCCATTGGGCTCCCCCCACACTATAGGCATACCATCCTCTAAATTTCCCGGCTTGTAAGCCATTTCCCTACATCCCAAACCAGCAGTCTTGATTGCTCTAATGCTGTAACCTGGGCTCTAGTGGCAATAGCCAGGTCAAGACTCGAGCCCTCTCATCGGCAGTAGTGTAGTTCCACACCCTAATTGCCGTGCCCCAATATTATCACCAAGACGTTAGAAAAATCCCCCATTTTTTACTATTCGGGATATTGTAAATAGTGGGCGGTGGAGTCAGTCCACCTCTAGAATTAGGGTGGGCTCAAGAAAGGCCAAGTGTTTGGTGGGACCTTGTGGGCGCCTCTGCGCCACCCAATCAATCTCCCCCGAGTTTGATCCTACAACACCTCTTTGCACCTACAGTATCGATAGTAAATGTCACACCTCTCTAGACTCTGTCCTGTGCGATGGGCGAACACTCTAGAACACCACCAATGGGCTCAGGTGGCTTGGTACATCTACAAACACATCCAGTTTCATGAAGGAATACCTCGCAAAACCTAGATATCGCCCAACTTAAAGCAGCACAGCAGAACCCTTCATGATGTCAGTACAGGCCAAAAAGCTCTCTCCGCAACCCCGTACCACGTTCCGTGAATGTAGGGAGCCTGCTTTCTGATATTCATCACACCACCGGGCACGGCAGGCTGCTTGTAGGGTGGGGCGCACTGCAGTGAAGCGGCAGGGGGGTGCCTTTGCCGTAATCTATAACTTTCCAATGATCCAGCAATTCCTCAAAACAAAATCCTCTCCCAGGACCAGCTGCTTCAGGAGTGTGAAAATTCAAAGAATCCTTCAATATGACCTGAATAGTCTCTCACCAGGGCCTAGTATAATTCAGGATCCAGTGTTTGCCACCAAACTGACTGATCCGGGCGACTGGGTAAATCTCTAGCCGTAGTATCAAGGACACAAATAAAACGGCTATGGTTGGTATAGTGATGCTGGGTATCAGGGAAAGATACCTTTTAGCTCTGTTGCTGCTCTTTCATAGAAACTGTGGCAATCCACCACTGTTATCTCCGAGCTGGACTTGGTTATCACTTGGCTCCTCAGGGGCGCCATCCTAAACTCAGCCAAATTTATTGACACTCCCTACGGCACTGGCCCCTGTAGTGGGAGGCACTATTCCCCAGCGTCGAATTTTATGGTTCGGGATATAATTCTTCGGTGTCGTACAGTACATTCTCGCCGTAATTTATTGTAGGTGCATAGGGTAACATACACTATTATCCAAACACAGTAGCCCCGGGGGGGCAAGGCAAGGTTTCCTCCCTGGCTCGGGAGGTGATATGGGTTTATAACCCCCGAACTGAGCATGGACAGAATACCATAGGGAGAAATAAAAATTGTATCATGGTATCATAAGAAAGGCCAACTACTTGCAAGCTGGTATTGCGCGGCGTTGTGGTTCGTTTAATAGGCTAGTCAGAACAAGGTAGAATACCCAGTATACTCGAATGTATACTCGGAACTCGTTAGGTACCTGGTTACTATACCGTACTACATGCAAGAGAGATATCGAGCGCTTGTGCCAAATAGGAGCAGAGGGTACGACTTTAGTAGAGCATTCAGGAGACCGAGTCGAGTGTAGGCGGTTACAATCTAGGAGGATGCTGAGCGGTCTGGCTCCACAGGGCTTTTTTGGAGTTTGACAGATGTAGAATTTGTGTTAATTTCACAGTTAAAAGACCCCGCACGGTGTTAATTTTCCTTGACAGGCAAGAGTAGAAAGTTTGGACTTTTAGGAATGCCTTGGTCGATGGGTCGGTTGGATATGTTAATCCGCTGGGTTAACGTCAGGAGTCAAGTGAACTGTATGGGAGGCGGGAGTCTTTGCTATGCATTTTTCTTTGTCTGGCGATTGCAGGGAGCGTTCTTTTCTTTGTTATTGAGGGAGTAAGCAAGGAAGTTGAGAACGTGCCTGAAAGAGGGTGGGTATGTGTGGTGATCAATGGAAGGATAAGAATGATTGTGTTTTCATAATATATTCTCGTATCTTCGCCGTTGGTTTAGCGAAAGGTGGCACTCAGAAGACGAAGTTGCGAGCTATCCACACCCTTTTTGCCGTTCGGCACCTGCAATGTAGACATGTCCATTGTGGAAACTAATCACCATTATACTCTATTCAGTTGGTTTCTATGTCGCTTCGCGCGAGTATCATACTTGCGCTGGATATTTTTTCCTACACCTAAACAACCCTTCACTCCGGAAGGGAGAAACAATAATCGTAGAAAAAACAAATAAGTGAACAACCAAAAAAAAAACATGCAAGCAAATAATAATATGATGGAAATTTCGAGCCACATGAGTGTACCCCAATACAGTAGCAATAACCCCTCTACAAAAGCTAAACCCTAGATTGAATCGGAACCTCACAAATCCTGACTTGACTCTATAAGCAAAATGCCGATAGAAGGTTGGGCGGGTATCTGGTAGATATATGCATTCCCATTGCGTATAGTTTCCTTTGACTAAAAGAAAACCCTAAGCTAGGTTTCTTTGGTAGGACTCCAGAAGGAAAGGTAAGACGGCAATTACCACAGGGCGGTATTTTAAGCTATACGAGAAGGTTGGGCGTGGGGAGGAGGAGGTAAGTGGCAGAGACAGACACATTCAGGGAGCTGTCGCACTCCTTGCGGAAATGGCGTATTGGTCGTCTATGTTTGGGGAGCAAGTGTCTCATCGGGCTTAGGCTAGACAGGCGGTGGTAGTGCCGGGGCTGTGGTAGAGCTATCACTCCTGCATGCAGCTCTCGGAAACCCATTAGAGTCGTGTTAAACGTGATTTGCATCGCTTGGCGGGTTGGTGTCGTCCGTCCGAGTAGTAATTTCACCACTCCCTCATACCTAAAGCGGGCGGCCGACAAAAGTGGTGTTTTGGCTACTAAGATCTGGCATGTCGGGGTTGACGATGCCCTGCGCAAGTAGTAATTTTACCACTTCCTCGCGCCCACTGCGGGCAGCCCACATGAGTGGTGTTCGGCCGTGATGATCTGGCATGTTGGGGTTGACGTTGTCCTGGCCGAGTAGCAATTTCACCACTCCCTCGTGGCCATTGCAGGAAGCCCACGAGAATGCCGTTTGGCCATCGCAATCTGGCCTGTCAGGGTTAACGCCATCCTGTGCGAGTAGTAATTTTACCACTCCCTCGTGGCCATCGAAAGCAGCTTGCGAGAGTGGCGTTGCGCCATCATCATTTGGCATGTCGGGGTTGATGTCGTCTCGCCCGAGGAATACTTCCACCGCTCCCTCGTGCCCATTCGCAGCAGCCAACCAGAATGGCGTTTGGCCATCATGATCTGGCATGTCAGGGTTAACGCCATCCTGTGCGAGTAGTAATTTTACCACTCCCTCGTGGCCATCGTAAGCAGCTTGCGAGAGTGGCGTTGCGCCATCATCGTTTGGCATGTCGGGGTTGATGTCGTCTCGCCCGAGGAGTACTTTCACCACTCCCTCGTGTCCTTTTGCCGCAGCCAACCAGAGTGGTGTTATGTCGTGATGATCTGGCTTGTTGGGGTCGACATCATCCCGTCCGAGTAATATTTCCACTACTCCCTGGTTCCCACCGCGAGCAGCCCATGAGAGGGGCGTCCGGCCGCCAAGACCAGGTTTGTTGGGGTTGACGCGGTCCTGTCCAAGTAGTAATCCCACCACTCCCTCGTGCCCCTTATAAGCAGCCTGCGAGAGCGGTGCTCGGCCGGCGTCATCTGGCTTGTCGGGGTTGACATCATCCCGTTCAAGCAGTGCCCGCACCACTCCCTCGTGCCCGTTGCAAGCAGCCAGCGACAGTGGCGTTCGACCGCGCTTGCCTGGTTTGTCGGGGTCGATGTCGTCCCGGCCGAGTAGCATTCTCACCACTTCCTCGTGTCCATTCCTAGCAGCCCACGCGAGAGGTGTATTGCGCATGTAGGCTTTTTTGGTTGATATCGCAGCCCTCCACCTCAACCAAACTAGCTACAATATTAGCAATCCCGAGGAAAATGCGCAGTGTGGACTATTGGATAGGGAAAGCCCATCGCAATCAATAGGGCAAACATACGGTTTCTGTGCTTTCAGAGGGTTTTAACGGATATCCGGTTATTGTGCCGCCCAATAGCAATCCGAAAGGGTCCGTTTTGCCTAGATTTCCCAACACAGAGAAGAATATTCGAGGGACCGGGCTTGCTGGTAGGAGGGGGCACGTCGGAGATCGGGAAAGGGTACGTGTTGGAGACTGGGAGGAGGAGTGGTCGAGAGAGCCTTGACCCGCTGTGAATTCGGACAACTTGAGCAGGTTTCTGCGATTGTCGAGTGATCTGTGCGGGAGAGCTTGGGGTGGGCCTGGAGGTGGGTTGGTCGTGAAGGGTAAAGCGGGTCAACGGGACGATGGAGTCTTCTTTGTCCACGGCTGCTAGCCCTCGGCAACTGGCTAACGTTGTCCCTCTTTGGGCGGTTTTGCAATCAGGTTGTTGCCACAGCAACAGGTCACATGCTAGGGCTTCATGCCCTATCTACAGGTTTCATACTCGAGTACTCGAGCAAGCGATATTGTTGCCAGCGATGTGGACCTACCATAGAGTACCGTAAGTAGAGTTACCAAATTTTTGTGAGGAGGCAAGCTATGATACAAGTACCGGTACCGGTATAGTGGCTATTAAGATTCAGGGCCTATTCGGATTGCTAGGCCGATAATTCATCAGAGTTCCAGCGCCGCTCCCCAAAGTAGCCGTGCCAAGTTTCCCTTACTCCCCCATCTTGTCTTTTTATCCTAGCCCACCCCATTGGTTGTTGCATTGAGCTTTTGTTCCTGGCGACAGATTGTGGCCCCTTGCCGGATCGCATACGAGTACTCGTACCGGTAGATTTCCAGGGGCGCCTGTAAGAATCTAGATAAGTGCCTGTGAGTGGATAGCCTGAGGCTTTGGAGTGTGGTTGCTTCTACACACATTTCAGAAATACTAGTATCTTGGAGAATCTTCTTCAAGATGTCCGCTTCCAGACCACTGTCTCGCAAGCGTGTATCTTCATCCGATATCGTATCAAGATACCGGTATCTGAGCATATCACCTCTCCTAGGATTGATGTGTGTAGTCGCTACAATTCCTGAGTAATACTTCCGGATCCGAACCTGAAGGCACCACCCCCCAGCCACGAACGCCCCAGCCCCCAGATACTTCCGGGAACATGGCCTAGCGAACCAAGAAGCCCAACCCAACGCCCAAACTTACCCCACACGCTACATATACTCGAGTACCGGTACTGTAGATGCGGCTTTTTGGAAGCATCAGTCTCTAGCACCTCCACAATATAGGAAAGTCATGATCCCGTCCACTGATTACTCTTTCTGGTGGTTATAGGCTTGCGCTATTTCCATTGGTACCGAAGCCATGACTTCCGGCCAGGAGGTTGGGCTTCCGAGCTCGGGAATATTCACTTCTCACAAGTGGATGGGATCGTAGTGGAAAATGGTAGAAAGGTAGGAAAAAAACAACGGAGCTGGAAGTGGGCAATCACCGCTGACCTAGCGGAAAGCGTTAAAGTACTGTCTATGAATCGAAAAAGGGAGAAGTATTATACGAAGAAAAATAATCGCCAATGGCTGCTAAAGGCAGAGAGAAAAGGTCTATTCGCATCACAAGTTCTTGCCCTCGCTACCATTGTCTCCGTTATCATTGCTCTCACCCCTTCTCATTAGAGCCCGCGACCCCGCCGGTCCTCGTAAATGCTTCCCCGCTACCGCAATGAACACTACTGATTCTTCTATGATATGACACCAATCTAGCTAGCCCACGAACCCATCATCGACCTTAAAGAAATAGGGACCAGCTCCTCCCCTGAATCCTGTAGCCCAATTTCTAGCCCTACAGCACCTCCTCTGGCCTGATCACACAAGCTGTCTATTACCAATGAGCTATTTTTGGACCTGCCCTCTTCACTCTATTCCTTGTGGCTCGCCCCTGTTATCCGATATATTCGTTGCCAACCCCGGAATCTCCATAGAAAAACGGTACTGCACCATCGGATTCACCTTCCCCACTGCCGCCGGCTCGTCACCCTCCAGGTTCCTTGGTTTGTAAGAGCCATTACCCTACACTTTCGGCTTGGAGGTCTTGGATATCCTGGTATCGTAACCTAGGCTCTCGTAGCGATAAACGGGCATGACTTGAGATCACTCATCGGCAATGGTGCAGTTGTTCAACAGCCTAACAGTCGTGTTCCAAGGCTGATCTTATTACCGAAATATTTGCGACATCTCGTATCCTTCGCCGCTTAGGATACCCGTATTATAGATGGTGGTGGTGGGTCCGTTTAGTACTAGAATTGCAAGGCGGAGGAAGGCGAAATGTATTGTAGGACCTCGTGGATGCCTCGACACTGCTCAATAAACCTCCCCCAAATTTGTACCGACAACACCCCCCTTGCGCCTAGTGGATCGGTATCAAATGCTACATCTCCCTTTTATCCTGCGGCGCATCACAAATATTGCCCCGAGACTGCCCAACACCCTAGAGCACCCCCTGTAGAATCGGGTAGCTTGGTATATATTCAAGCACATTGAGCCTTGTGAGTGAATCTGTCGAACCACATATCCCTAACCAAAAGCAGCCCAGCAGAGTCCCCCATGATATTTGCACGGACCGGAAGGCCCTCTCCCCTACTCAGCACCAGGTTCTGTGGGGATAAGGATGACGCTTTTTGATATGAGCCACCACCACCACTGCCGCCCCCGATCACATCAAAACAGCTGCCTCCACCATAATCTAGCTCATCTTTGGGGTTCGTCAAAACCAAGTTCTGTTTCTACAGCCAACTAACCTAAACAGCAATTCAAAGAGTTCTTAAATACGCTAATGAATAGTCTCCTATTGGAGCCTTTGATTATCCAGGATCCGAAGTTTTCCTCTATGCTAACCGAAGCAGCAGACTAAATCCTGGTCAGTGCTCCTGGTATGTTCTATCCAGAACACAAATAAAACTATTATAATCAGTACAGTAAATGAAAATAGAACCTGATCTGTGCTTCGGTCGGCCCATACCAACTACTACAATCGACTGCTACTATCTACAAGCAGATGACTCAGCTATGACCACTATTTCCTCTATTATTTTATAATGTCGTCACAGACCATCACTCGTCTATGTTTAGCCTTCGAATGGTAATTTGAGATATCATACCAGTAGCATATGTGCAATATTATCTAATAAGATACGATTTGGTAACTTGCCACCAAATTTCTAGGGATCACTAGAGGGGCCAATATAAAAAATCACCATTGATCTCACTAATCGTATTGGTAGGGTTGCACATGACTCCTAGATGTTGAGAAGAGAACTAAATTTCAGCTTTCTATATACACAATTAAGACACAGTATCGCGAATGGGAACTCTGTAGACCCAACCTGGTTCCTCAGGAGTTCACTCCTGCGTATAATCCTCATCATATACTGCTAGAGACCTTTTGTTTACGCCTTTTGTTCGACCACTCTCCAATCTTTGCCAGTCAGTACCAGTGGTCCAAAATCAGCTTGTTTTAGGAAAACTTAACCCACCAGCACTTTCTGTGATATGAACTCCTGTATTCAAAGGTACTATTGCCTCGGATCAAAGTTCACAGCATGAGTTACTATTTTTCTGTTATCATACTTCATGTCTGCAATTTATGACTCCATATAGGTTAGCTATATTTGAATGCGGAATAGGAGATGCAATTTTAAGGACTCTGCAAGAAAATAGTACCCAACATGGAAAGTAGGCTGAGGGTACACTAAGCAAGCAGAAAAAACATATCAAGATAGATAATTATAAATGGAATAAGAGATAAAGATGCCAAACTGACCTTTAAATAAACCAAAATATTCCAAATACCGTACAAGGAAACAAGATTCATACAGGCAATCTACGGTGGTTATAGTGAGATGTCGGTGAATGTGAATATTATATGATTTCCTAGCCGCAGAAATTTTGGCAGTCTAAAGGCCAACCGGAAAGACACCAGGTCAGGGAATATGCTATATTGTTACCAAGAGAAATATGCATGTGAAGGGAATCAACAAATGACAATATCGTAACATACAGTATCGTTAAACAGTACAGTCTTTGGGCAAAGCAACGTTTTCTTGCCTGCCTATCGAGATCATATAACTTAGGCTAGTGATGTCGAAGCAACACCAGGTTATTTCGATATGGCAAAAATGGCTCTCTACCGAAACTAGGCTCCAGATGTTAAACAAAAGCTCACAATTCCTGACATCACTCCATAAGATAAGTACAGATAGAGGATTGGCTGGGTATGTGATACACACATGCATTCCCATTCTGTATGATTGTGTTTTAGCTAGAAAACAAAACTAAAAACAAAACTAAAAATAAGAATAAAAATAAAAATAAAGCCATGCCACGATGGCAGGATTACCCCAGGAGGGCCAAGACAACAATTACCACGGGCAGTGTCCTAAGCTATAGGAAAAGGCAAGGCTAGGATAAGAGGAGGGAGGCAGTGGTGGCAACAAAAATGTTTACGAAGCTATTGCTGTTCGTTGCGAAATGGCACATAGATTAGGAGTCGAATATTCGGCGGCAGCAAGAAGTGGTGGTTCCTCAAGCTTAAGCAGTGCCATAGGTGGCAAGTGTTTGAGGCTGTAGCAGATGTTGGAGATTGACCATTTTAGGCTGCTCACCATATATTTTCCATTCTCACTGGATGGGAAAGGCAGCCATGATAAGCTTAAACAGACAGTGGCTTTGAGAGTATTCCACCACTGTTAGCTTCTTATGATCGGACACCCCGACCCTGCATACCTGGTGTGACAACATCAAACCCCAATTCACCTACAATGAAACACAAACACACAAGCAACGGCTAAACATCTACCTCACCCTCGGTAATGAACTCTACCCAAGGTAGGTGGCATAACACTATCCTCAGCCATGGTACTTCTACCCTGGAAGTGCACTGGCGGAGCGAAAAAGAAGGACGACCTAGGGATGGAAAGTGGGAAAAGAATCTGGCATGCGCAGGAAGCATGCTGGGGAAGAAGGTTTTTTGTTGATGAGGATATAAGGTGGCCTGTTCTTCCCTTTGTTGTTTGTTATCTGTCCATCATCACATTTTCGCTCACAGTTCTACGGTCATCTCTTGTCTTGTCAAAAGTCATTCGTTATTGTACACGATCTTTTTATTCTTTTCCTGTTTTCTGATATCTTTCGCCTATCACTGTTTTTCGTATCAATAAAAGCTTTGTCATTCGGTAACTAAGGATCTGGTCCGCTGGTCCAATAGGTATTTAAAAGTAGAGCTACCACTCTCGCGTGGCGATTTTTAGCAGCATACCAGACTGGTGTTTGGCCATAGTTATCTGGCTTATTGGGGTCGATGCCTTCACGTCCGAGGATTATGTTCACCACCCTCCCGTGCCCTCTGCTAGCAGCCATCGACAGCGGAGTTTTGCCTCGCTTATCTGGCTTATTGGGGTCGATGTCTTTACGTCCGAGGAGTATTTTCACCACTTTCATGTGCCCTCTCCTAGCAGCCATCGACAGCGGAGTTTGGCCTTGCTCATCTGGCTTATTGGGGTCGATGTCTTCACGTCTGAGGAGTATTTTCACCACTTTCTCGTGCCCTCTCCTAGCAGCCATCAACAGCGGAGTTTGGCCTTGCTCATCTGGCTTATTGGGGTCGATGTCTTCACGTCCGAGGAGTATTTTCACCACTTTCTCGTGCCCTTCGCTAGCAGCCATCAACAGCGGAGTTTGGCCTCGCTTATCTGGCCTGTTGGGGTTGACGTCGTCTCTCCTGAGTAGAAGCTTCACCACTCCCTCCCACCCGTGATCAGCGGCCCAACCAAGTGGTGTTAGGCCACCGTTAGATGATTTGTTGGGGTCGACGTCTTCACATCCGAGGAGCATTTCCACCACTCCCTCATGCCCATTCCGAGCAGCATAAATGAGTGGCGTCCCGCCTCTATCATCTGGCTCTTCGGGGTTGACGTCGCCCCGCCCGAGTAGTAGTTTTACTATTACCTTGTCCCCATTCCAAGCACTCCACACGAGAGGTGTATTGCCCCTCTTATCTGATTTGCTGGGGTCGATGTCGTCCCGTCCGAGTAGAATTTCCGCCACTCCCCTATGTCTATTCAGAGCAGCTAGCAAGAGTGGTGTTCGGCCCTGTTCATCTGGCCTGTTGGGGTTGACATCATCTCGTCTGAGTAGGATCTCCACCACTTCGTTGTACCCTTTTTTAGCGGCACAACAGAGAGGTGTTTGGCCCTTATCATTTGGCTTGTCGGGGTTGATGTCACCACGTCTGAGTAGTAATTCTAACACTCTGTGGTACTTGTACCCATTGCGGACGGCCCACCAGAGTGGTGTTTCACCGTCCTGACCAGGTTTGTTGGGGTTAACGTCGTCCCGCGCAAGCAGGATTTCCATCACTCCCTCGTACCTCTTGCGTGTAGCCCACCAGAGTGGTGTTTTGCCATGTGCATCTGGCGTGTTGGGGTCGACATCAGGACATGCGAGTAGTTGCCTCACCACTTCCTTATGGTTCTCGAGAGTAGCCACCAAGAGTGGTGTTTGGCCCCAGTCTTCTGCCTTGTTGGGGTCGATGTCGCCCCGGTCGAGTAGGATTTTCACCACTTCCTCGTTCCCATTGTGAGCAGCCCACCAAAGAGGTGAGTGACCCATGCAGTCCTTTTGGCTGATTATACAACCTTTCGCCTCTACCCAACCAGCTATAATCTCAGCAATCAAAAAGATAATGCATAGTGTGACTATTGAACAGGGAAAACCTATTGAAACCAATAAGGTAAACATACGATTTTGGTACTTCCGGGAGAATCTCAGTGGATATGCAGTTGCTGCAGTCGTCAAATAACACCAGCGCAAGGAATTTCGGATGCCCTGGGAGATCCTTTTTTTAAGTGGATTCCTCAATACAGGGAAATATCCGAGAAACGGTGTGCATTAGAGATTAATAGGGGGGCATGTTGGGGGTGAAGAAAGGGTGGGTGTTGGAGATTGGGGGAGGGACAAGTCGTGAGACCCTTAAGAAGTTGCAAGTTCAGATATGATGCAATATATACAAAACCAGGAACAAGTTTGTTGCATGCTGTGCAGTCACACCTCACTCAATTATTACAGTTTTTACGGTAGGACACGTTTACATTGCAACCCTTTCCCCCTACAAATAGAAACATTAAAGGACGCAACAGGCCTAGTCCCGGTTTCGGACACTTTGCGTGATAGCTCAAGGTTTCTGCAATTGTCTAGTAAGGTGTGCTAAAAAACTCAGGTACTCGAGTACTCTAGCTAGGTAAAGTGGATTAATTAAACGGTGGAAATTCTCCACCAGAACAACTCCTTGGCAGCCTGCAAGCAATATCCCTATGGAAGGAATATTGCGCCTATTGAGATTTTGGGACATCCTGACTGGTAGGTCTTGGCGCAATCCAGAAGAGTTCAAGCACCTCTCCTAAGTCGCACCAGAAGCATCCACCAACCCCATCCCTCAGTCATTGCGTTCGGCTTCTACGGCCTGCGATATGTTGTGTTTCTCGCAGGATCGCGTTGATATTTAGCGAGAGTAGCCGGATTCTATATATGTATTAGTCAGTGGATAATATGACTTAGCTTCCGGAGTGTCGTTGCTTTTACGCAGATTTTGGAAATATCTTTGAAAATTCCCATCAAAATCTCCACTCTTGGGCCACTATCTACAGCATTTGGCATTATGCCGTCACCCAAACCTCTATAAAGGTATCTAATCATATCGCCTTTCCTGGGGGTGGTGCATACCGCCGTCACTTCCCAAGTGACACTCCCTGATATCATTCTACTAGTACATGTGCTGTCTCCTAGTCACGAATATTCGAGTGCCTAGAGACTTTTTGCAGAATTTTATTTAGTTAATCAAGAAGCTTAATCCATGTAGAGCGTCGATACATATGGATGTCAGCTTTTTGTAAAAGGTCGTCTGTAGCGTCTTCACAAAATCTGAAAGTTGCGGCCTCCTCCACAAGTGACCTTTTCCTAGTCGTGATAGGATTTGGTTATTTCCTCCGCATCTCTTCTAGCTAGCCCTCAACCGGTTTGGATGGGGCGCTCAGCATGTCCTCCGATGGCTGCTCCTGTTGGACAGCAAAATGTGCTAGTAAAAGTACGCCGCGGGGACAACCCCTCTTTGTTTCCTTGCCACCTAATTTAAGTCTTGACGACCCCGGATCTCCTAGGAAAAAAGTGACCAGATCATCGGAATCAGCTCCCCCATTACCGGCTTAATATTTAAGAGACATTTCCCTACATTTTAAACTCGGCGAGTTTGGATATCCTGGCGCCGTAGCCTGGGCCCTAGTAGAGATAGCCAGGCCAAGATTTGAGACCTGTCATCGGAAATGATGCGGCTTTTCCACACCCAAACGGGCGTTTCCAAAGAGTCCATACGATTACCGAAAGGTAGAGACATTTCCCGTTTTTCGTTGCTTAGGATGTTGTAGATAGTGGGTGGCAGAGTCAGGCTACTGCTAGAATTGCTGAGGGCTCGGGGGCGCGCTTAGTATTTCGTGGGACCTCGTGGGTGCCCACACACCGCCCGCCCCGTTAACCTCCCCGGATTTCCTCCCATCCCACCCTCCCCCAACCTACGGTATTAGTAGTAGATGCCATACTTCTCTGGGTTCTGCCCTGTGGCACAACACGAATCTTGCACTGAGATTGACTAACACTCTTAACTCTGTGGCAGCCTTTTCACAGAAACTGCTCTACTTTATCGCTTTTATATCCCAGCGGGTGATCTAGATGGCGCTATTTCCTCAATTGCTCTACACTGCCCTCATAAAATATCACTCGTGAAGGCTTAGCCTTCGAGTGGAAATCTTGCGTGCTCAATATGACAGATTCAATATGAGAGGGTATGATAACTTGTTGCAGACATACCAGATGCTATTAGCTGGATTTGTGCAAGTAAACACCTATACGATCTCAATGAAAGTCGAAGAGCGGAGGGGGAAGGGTTAACAAGTGACCCAAGGAAGTAGGAAAGAAATTCTGGTTTAAGTTTTTAAATGCGCAATTGGCCTCCGGAATCTCGGACAAGAACCTCATGGACCTAACCTTGCTCTCGGTAGCGGCATCCTGAACATACTCCTCCTCATCATAATGTACCAACCCTAATGTCCAAGTCCCTTATCCAACTAACCTCCAATATTTGCAGGCCTGAAGGACACATCCCGCTTGTTGCAAGGAGGCAAAAAACATTAGGACTCTCTGCGGCACAGGCCTCTGGAGTGGGATGCTCTATTCCGTGGCCTCAGATTTTGCCGCCGTAATTTATAGTATAATACGGTGTTAGTTAAATGCTATGGGGTAACGTATCATACAAGTTATCATACGTGTATATAGCACCCGAACACTAGCCAGCAGTCCCACCGCAGCATTTGGTGGGAATTGACCCAAGGGCGTCACCAACCCTGGACCTACCCCCCAGCAAAAAATTGGTTCGCCGAGCATTTTTTTAATGCTCGACTACTCTACTGCCCCCCGGATTCGTACTCATGATGGCCCCTGTTTCAAATTAGCCGACCAGTCTCCTAAGCCATTAGACCATAGGAACTGGCCGATAATATTTTCTTCTTCTTGATCTTTTAACTGCTTCTTCAGAAAATAGACAGTTCAGGCGCCTGATTCTTTATCTTTCGTAAAAAAGGGCATCGGTATCCAATCATAGTACTCTCTCGTTATATCGATAGAGCGAGGAACGGGGGGGTTTCGGTGTATGCCTGTGATCTACCTCGAAAACACTCGCTTTCTGTTAGAGGACAAATGTTCCCCGAATTCTGTGGTTAGTATCTTCGATGTAACTATTCTTTGGTATAGGAAAGGACAGGGATAAAAAATTTGTATGGTAAATTATCTATACGTATCTGACCGCCCATGCAAAATTCTGACTCAAGTGTTCGGGTTCTATATGCCTGTAACTTGTAAATGCATAGCTAGCCTCTAGCATGCCGGATGAGAGCATAGGCCTAACTTGGCTCCTCAGGGGCGCCATCCTAAAATCAGCCAAATTTATTGACACTCCCTACGGCACTAGCCCCTGCAGCGGGAGGCACTATTCTCGGCGTCGAATTTTATAGTTCGGGATATCATTCTTCGGCCTCATACAGTACATTCTCACAGTAATTTACAATACGGTGCATAGGGCAACGTACACTATTACCCACCGCAACAGCCCTTGGGAAAGGAAAGGATTTATTGCCTAGCTCGGGAGGTGGTATGTGTTTATAACTTCTGAACTAAGCATGGACAGAATACCATAGGGAGAAATAAAAATTGTAGTATCATAGGAAAGGCCAACTAACTTGCAAATGGATATTGCGCGGCGTTGTAGTTTGCTTAATCAGGCTGGCCAAAACAAGGTGTAATACCCAGTATAGTCGAAAATCGTTAGGTGCCTAGTTACTATATTACATTGAAGAGAGATATCGAGCGCTTGTGCCACGCTTGTGCCAAATAGGAGCAGAGGGGGTACGGCTTTAGTAGAGCATTCAGGAGACCGAGTCGAGTACAGGCGGATTGGGGCAAGTATACCAGCATCAGCTGGGTGCTGCCCTCTAAGATAGCCCGCTATGTAGGCGGTTACAATTTAGGAGGGTGCTGAGCGGTCTGGCTCCACAGGGAGTTTTGGAGTTTGACAGATGTAGAATTTCAGTTAGTTTCACAGTTAAAAGACCCCGTATGGTGTTAACTTTCCTTGATAGGCTAGAGTAAAAAGTTCGGATAGCCTTCCAACCTCACCCTTCACCTTTGAGCTCATGCCTAGAGGGTGATCAAGATGGGTGTGATTTTCATGGAACTGGGAAATCAGTCGATGCTGCCTGGCCTGCGCTCGTCCGAGTTTTATTGTTTCCGGACAAGTTTGGACTTTTCGGAATGCCTTGGTCGAGGGGTCTGTTGGATATGGTAATCCACAGGGTTGACGCCAAGAGTCAAGGGAACTGGATGGAAAGTGAGAGTCTTTACTATGTATTTTTATTTTTCTGGGGATTGCAGAGAACGTTCTTTTCTCTGTTGTTGAGGGAGTAAGCAAGGAAGTTGAGAGCATACCTGAACGAGGGTTGGTATGTGTGATGATTGATGGATAGGGATGATTTTATGTTTTCATATATTCTCGTATCTTCGCCGTTAGTTTAGCGAAGGATGACAATCAGAAAACGAGGTTGCGAGCTATCCACACCCTTTTGTCGTTCAACACCGGCAATGTAGACATGTCCGTTGTGGAAACTAATCACCATTACACCCCACTCAGTTGGTTCCTATGTCGCTTCACACGAGCACCAGCAATACGGTACTGTGGGGCTTCAAACTAGTCTATAGGGGTTTCCGTTATGTTTTCCTATTTTTTAGCCATAGATCGGTGAGGTTGTTGACTAGCTAGCTAGGGACGAGAGTGGCAGGTATAGCGCTGAGGAGGCGAGTGATTTGTAATCACTCAGATGGATCATGGGTTTTGAAGCGGAGAGGGACAAGCAGGGGAGAAGATGGCGAGAACACTACTTTGTATCTACACTTCCCTTATTAGGTTTTTTTACTTCACGACTTCTTTTATCAGTGTTTTTCTTTGATAAACATCGACGAGACTTTAGCACTTCCAATCGTGTGAGCGGTGTTTGCCCACTTAGGTTGTGCTCAAGGTTTTTCTACCGGTTGATCATTTCTCTTTGTTTGTCCGGGTTCCCACCCTACGCTGAAGATATCCACTCGGGGAGAAACCTACCTCTGGCCGGAAATCATCGTTTCAATACTTGCACTGTACGTATATTTTTTTTCCTATACCTAAACAACCGTCACGCCTTCACTTCGGAAGGGAGAAACAATAACCGGAGAAAAAATAAATAAGCTAACAGCCCCCAAAAAACATGCAAGCAAGTAATATCATATGATGGAAATTTCGAGCCACATGGGTGTACCCCAATACAGTAGCAATAACCCCTCTACAAAAGCTAAACCCTAGATTGAATCGGAACCTCACAAATCCTGACTTGGCTCTATAAGCAAAATGCCGATAGAAGGTTGGGCGGGTATCTGGTAGATATGTATATTCCCATTACGTATAGTTTCCTTCGACCAAAAGAAAAAAACCTAGGCTGGGTTTTTCTGGCAGGACTCCAGACGGAGGGTAAGACGGCAATTACCACAGGACGGTATTTTGAGCTGTACGAGAAGGGTGGGCGTGGGCGGGAGGAGGAAAGTGGTAGAGACAGACACATTCAGGGAGCTGTCGCACTACTTGCTGAAATGGCGTACTGGTCATCTATTCAAGTGAGGCGTCGCTACATAGGTTTGTGATACCCAAGCGACACCAGGTTATTTCGATACGACAAAAATGGCTCTCTACCGAAACTAGACTCTAGATTTTAAACAGAAGGTCACAATTCCTGACATCACTCCATAAAGTACAGATAGAGGATTTGCTGGATATGTGATACACACATGCATTCCCATTCTGTATGATTGCCTTTTAGTAGAAAACAAAAACAAAAACAAAAACAAAAATAAAGCCATGCCACGATGACAGGATTATTCCAGGAGGGGCAAGACAACAAAAAGCCACAGGGCAGTGTCTTAAGCTATAGGAAAAGGTAAGGCTAGGACAAGAGGAGGGAGGCAGTGGTGGCGACAAAATTTTTTAAGAAGCTATTGCTGTCGTTGCGAAATGGCACATAGATTAGGAGTTGGATATTCGGCGGTAGCAAGAAGCGGCGGTTCCTCAGGCTAATGCTGCGCCATAAGTGGCAGATGTTTGGGGTTGCAGTAGAGCTACCACCCCCGCGTGGCGATTTTCAGCAGCATACCAGAGTGGTGTTTGACCATAGTTATCTGGCTTATTGGGGTCGATGTCTTCACGTCCGAGGAGTATTTTCACCACTTTCTCGTGCCCTCTCCTAGCAGCCATCAACAGCGGAGTTCGGCCTTGCTCATCTGGCCTGTTGGGGTTGACATTGTCTCTTCTGAGTAGAAGCTTCACCACTCCCTCCCTCCCGTGATCGGCGGCCCAACCAAGTGGTGTTAGGCCATAGTTATCTGATTTGTTGGGGTCGACGTCTCCACATCCGAGGAGCATTTCCACCACTCCCTCATGCCCATTCCAAGCAGCATAAATGAGTGGCGTCCGGCCTTCATCATCTGGCTCTTCGGGGTTGACGTCGCCCCGCCCGAGTAGAATTTTCAACATCCTCTCATTCCCATTCAGAGCAGCTAGCAAGAGTGGTGTTCGGCCCTGCCCATCTGGCCTGTTGGGGTTGACATCATCTCGTCCGAGTAGAATCTCCACCACTCCGCTGTACCCGTTTTCAGCGGCCCAGCTGAGTGGTGTTTGGCCCGTATGATTTAGCTTGTCGGGGTTGATGTCACCACGTCTGAGTAGCAATTTCACCACTCGGTGGTACCCTTTGCGGACAGCCCACCAGAGTGGTGTTTCACCGTTCGGACCAGGTTTGTTGGGGTTAACGTCATCCCGCCCAAGCAGGATTTCCATCACCCCCTCGTACCTCCTGCGTGTAGCACACCAGAGTGGTGTTTGGCCTCCGTTGTTTGTCCTGTTGGGGTCGACATCACGACGTGCAAGTAGTTGCCTCACCACTCCCTCACGCTGCTTGAAAGCAGCCACCAAGAGTGGTGTTCTGCCCAAGTTGTCTGTCTTGTTGGGGTTGACGTCGCCCCGTCCGAGTAATATTTTCACCACTCCCTCGTGCCCATTCTCAGAAGCACAAAAAAGTGCTGTTTTGCCACGGTTATCAGATTTGTTAGGGTTGACGTCTTCTCGTCCTAGAAGAATTTTCACAACCCCTTCGTGCCCATTGTAAGCAGCTAGTACCAGTGGTGTTCGGCCATCATCACCTTCCTTGTCGGGGTCGATGTCGCCCCGGTCGAGTAGGATTTTCACCTCTTCCTCATCCCCATTGCGAGCAGCCCACCCAAGAGGTGAATGGTCCATGCAGTCCTTTTCGTTGATTATACAGCCTTTAGCCTCTACCCAACCAGCTATAATCTCAGCAATCCGAAAGATAATGTGTAGTGCGACCATTGAACTGGGAAAACCTATTGAAATCAATAAGGTAAACATACGATTTTGGTACTTCCGGGAGAATCTCAGTGGATACTCAGTTGCTGCAGTCGTCAAATAACACCAGCGCAAGGAATTTCGGATGCCCTGGGAGATCCCTTTTTTAGGTGGATTCCTCAATACAGAGAAAATTATCTAAGAAACGGTGTGCATTAGAGATTAATAGAGGAGCATGTTGGGGGGCGAAGAAAGGGTGGGGTTGGAGATTGGAGTAATCGTGTGACCTTTAAGCTGCAAGTTCAGATACGATGCAATATATACTTTACAAAGCCAGGAATAAGTTTGTTGCATGATGTGCAGTCACACCTCACTGTCCCGGACCTCGCTCTCCCGGACCCCTCGCTTCCCCGGATGAAATTCTCGGAAATCTAAATTGTTTTGCACCAAAACAGAACTTCGTTGTCCCGGATAATTTTCTGTTCAGGACAGATTCCTTGGATTTTGGCCATCTGAGACAACGGGGTGCTACTATATTGTTTCTATTTACAAGGGTAAAGGGTTATAAATGAAAAAAAATTGAATTTCGGAGGTTCTATGTTCAATCCCCATGCTCGCTCCATTTTCACTGGGTATGATCCATAGAAATGCACCTCATTGTCCCGGATTTTGGTGGTTTTCGGACCGGATGCAAATTTAGATATCTCTAACCCCTGTTGACATGCAAAGTATATTCACTGTTCACCTAATCCTAACCTCAAATATCACATTACAGCTGCTCAAAAGCACTATTGATACCACCTGTGCTCCTCTAAATAGGCACCAAAGCTTATATTTCTGCAGCTATGTTAGGCCAAGCTTCTGTGGTGTTTTCCTCGTTTTGCTTCTGTATGAAAAGGCTTGATGGTGGCATTGCCGGGCGGTCTCTGAGTCAGTAATTTGACTTGATTGTTTGAGAGGAAATCCTTTAATTCAAGTTCAGTATTGGAAGGTTTCCTTAAATTTTCACCATTCACTCATCTCCCAGGTGTTTTATTTTCCACTTTACCCCTGATCAAAACCTTATATGGAATAGCTGGCAGTCATATCTACACAATTATCACTCGCTTTTCAATTTTTTCAAACACCATTTTTATCAACCATTTCACTCTCCCGGATGTTTCATTGTCCCGGATGATCAACTCCTGATATTGACTATCCGGGACAACGGGGTGCGACTGCACGTGAGTGGATACTGTCCCACAAGCGTGTGTCCTCACCCAATACCGGTATCGTATCAAGATGTCTGATCATATCACCTCCCATGGGAGTGATGTGGGTAGTCGCTACTCTTCCTGAGTAATGCTTCCCGATCTGAACCTGAACGAGCCATCCCCCAGCCACGAACGCCCTAACGCCTTGAGACTCCCGGGAACATGGCCTAGCGAACAAGAAGCCCAACCCAGCGCCCCACCCAACACTCATCTAATGCGTGGCTACATAGGTTCGTGATGCCCAAGCGACACCAGGTTATTTCGATACGACGAAAATGGTTCTCTACCGAAACTAAGCTCTAAATGTTAAACAGAAGCCCACAATTCCTGACATCACTCCATAAAAGTACAGATAGAGTATTTTCTGGGTATGTGATACATACATGCATTCCCGTTCTGTATGATTGCCTTCTAGCTAGAAAACAAAAATAAAAACAAAAATAAAAATAAAGCCGTGTCACGATGGCAGGATTATTCCAGGAGGGGCAAGACAACAGGGGACCACAGGGCAGTGTCTTAAGCCATAGGAAAAGGTAAGGCTAGGATAAGAGGAGGGAGGCAGTGGTGGCGACAAAAATGTTTAAGAAGCTATTGCTGTCGTTGCGAAATGGCACATAGGTTAGGCGTCGAATATTCGGCAGTAGCAAGAAGCGGCGGTTCCTCAGGCTTATGCTGCGCCATAGGTGGCAGGTGTTTGAGGCTGTAGTAGAGCTACCACCCCCGCGTGGCAATTTTCAGCAGCATACCAGAGTGGTGTTTGACCATAGTTATCTGGCTTATTGGGGTCGATGCCTTCACGTCCGAGGAGTATTTTCACCACTTCCTCGTGCCCTCTGCTAGCAGCCATCAACAGCGGAGTTTTGCCTCGCTTATCTGGCTTATTGGGGTCGATGTCTTCACGTCCGAGGAGTATTTTCACCACTTTCTCGCGCCCTCTGCTGGCGGCCATCGACAGCGGAGTTTGGCCTTGCTCATCTGGCTTATTGGGGTCGATGTCTTCACGTCTGAGGAGTATTTTCACCACTTTCTCGTGCCCTCCGCTAGCAGCGATCAACAGTGGAGTTTGGCCTTGCTCATCTGACCTGTTGGGGTTGACATCGTCTCTCCTGAGTAGAAGCTTCACCACTCCCTCCCACCCGTGATCAGCGGCCCAACCAAGTGGTGTTAGGCCACCGTTAGATGATTTGTTGGGGTCGACGTCTTCACATCCGAGGAGCATTTCCACCACTCCCTTATGCCCATTCCGAGCAGCACAAATGAGTGGCGTCCGGCCTCCATCATCTGGCTCTTCGGGATTGACGTCGCCCCGCCCGAGTAGTAGTTTTACTATTACCTTGTCCCCATTCCAAGCACCCCACACGAGAGGTGTATTGCCCCTCTTATCTGATTTGCTGGGGTCGATGTCGTCCCGTCCGAGTAGAATTTCCGCCACTCCCCTATGCTCATTCAGAGCAGCTAGCAAGAGTGGTGTCCGGCCCTGTTCATCTGGCCTGTTGGGGTTGACATCATCTCGTCTGAGTAGGATCTCCACCACTTCGTTGTACCCTTTTTCAGCGGCACAACAGAGCGGTGTTTGGCCCTTATCATTTGGCTTGTCGGGGTTGATGTCACCACGTCTGAGTAGCAATTCTAACACTCTGTGGTACTTGTACCCATTGCGGACGGCCCACAAGAGTGGTGTTTCACCGTCCTGACCAGGTTTGTTGGGGTTAACGTCGTCCCGCCCAAGTAGGATTTCCATCACTCCCTCGTACCTCTTGCGTGTAGCCCACCAGAGTGGTGTTTTGCCATGTGCATCTGGCGTGTTGGGGTCGACATCAGGACGTGCGAGTAGTTGCCTCACCACTTCCTCATCCTGCTTGAGAGCAGCCACCAAGAGTGGTGTTTGGCCCCAGTCGTCTGCCTTGTTGGGGTCGACATCACGACGTGCGAGTAGTTGCCTCACCACTCCCTCATGCTGCTCGAAAGCAGCCACCAAGAGTGGTGTTCGGCCCCCGTTGTATGTCTTGTTGGGGTTGACGTCGCCCCGTCCGAGTAATATTTTCACCACTCCCTCGTGCCCATTCTCAGAAGCACAACAAAGTGCTGTTTTGCCACGGTTATCAGATTTGTTGGGGTTGACGTCCTCTCGTCCTAGAAGAATTTTCACAACCCCGTCGTGCCCATTGCAAGCAGCTAGTACTAGTGGTGTTCGGCCATCATCACCTTCCTTGTCGGGGTCGATGTCGCCCCGGTCGAGTAGGATTTTCACCACTTCATCGTGCCCATTGTGAGCAGCCCACCCAAGAGGTGAGTGACCCATGCAGCCCTTTTCGTTGATTATACAGCCTTTATCCTCTACCCAACCAGCTATAATCTCAGCAATCCGAAAGATAATGTGTAGTGTGGCCACTGAACGGGGAAAACCTGTGAGATCAATAAGGTAAACATACGATTTTGGTACTTCCGGGAGAATCTCACTGGATAACTTACCCAGTTGCTGCAGTCGTCAAATAACACCAGTGCAAGAAATTCCAGATGCCCTGGGAGATCCTTTTTTAGGGGGATTCCTCAATACAGAGAAAATTATCTAAGAAACTGTGTGCATTAGAGATTAATAGAGGAGCATGTTGGGGGGCGAAGCAAGGGTGGGGTTGGAGATTGGAGTAATTGTGTGACCTTTAAGAAGCTGCAAGTTCAGATACGATGTAATATATACAAAGCCAGGAACAAGTTTGTTGCATGATGTGCAGTCACACCTCACTGTCCCGGACCTCGCTCTCCCGGACCCCTCGCTTCCCCGGATGAAATTCTCGGAAATCTAAATTGTTTTGCACCAAAACAGAACTTCGTTGTCCCGGATAATTTTCTGTTCAGGACAGATTCCTTGGATTTTGGCCATCTGAGACAACGGGGTGCTACTATATTGTTTCTATTTACAAGGGTAAAGGGTTATAAATGAAAAAAAATTGAATTTCGGAGGTTCTATGTTCAATCCCCATGCTCGCTCCATTTTCACTGGGTATGATCCATAGAAATGCACCTCATTGTCCCGGATTTTGGTGGTTTTCGGACCGGATGCAAATTTAGATATCTCTCACCCCTATTGACATGCAAAGTATATTCACTGTTCCGGATTTTCACCTAATCCTAGCCTCAAATATCATATTGATCCCCTGAATAGGCAACAAAGCTTATATTTCTGCAGCTGTCTTAGGCCAAGCTTCTGTGGTGTTTTCCTCGTTTTGCTTCTGTATGCAAGGCTTGATGGTGGCATTGCCGGGCGGTCTCTGAGTTAGTAATTTGACTTGATTGTTTGAGAGGAAATCCTTTAATTCAAGTTCAGTATTGGAAGGTTTCCTTAAATTTTCACCATTCACTCATCTCCCAGGTGTTTTATTTTCCACTCCCCTGATCCAAACCTTATATGGAATACCGGTAGCTGACAGTCATATCTACACAATTATCACTCGCTTTTCAGTTTTTTCAAACACCATTTTTATCAACCATTTCACTCACCCAGATGTTTTCATTGTCCCAGATAATCAACCCCCGATTTTGACCATCCGGGACAACGGGGCGCGACTGTACGTGAGTGGCCTGAGGCCCATTTCAGAAATTTTAAACAACTAATAGGCGATAGGGCGCAGTGGATCTAATCCTTAGTTTCCCGAACGGTGCGAACGCTTTTATTGATACGAATAGAGGTGACAGACAAAAGATATGAGAGAACAACCAAAGAATAAAGAGATCGTATACAATAACGAATGACTTTGACAAGACAAGAGATAACCGTAGGACTGTGAGCGAAAATGAGATGATCAACTGACAACGAACAAACAAAGGGAAGAACAGACTATGTTATATCCTCCTCAAGTGAAAACCTTCCTCCCAGCACGCTTCCAGAGCGTGCCAGATTTCTCTCCCACTTTTCGTCCCTAGGTCGTCCTTCTTTTGCGTTGTGCCGATTCATATCCGAGGTAGAAGTATCGTGGCCGAGGGTAGTGTCATGCCACCTGCCGAGGGCAGTGTCGGTCACCGAGGGTGAGGATGGATGTTCGGCTCTTGCTGGTGTTTGTGTTTCATCGTTGGTGAATCGGTCTTTGGTGATGTCGCACCAGGTATGCAGGGTCAGGGTTTTAGGTGGTAAGAAGCTAATAGTGGTGGAACACTCGTGAAGCCATCGTTCGTTTTAGGCTTATAGCTAATCGTAGTCGCGTTTCCCATCCAGTGGGAATGGAAAATATATGGTGAGCAGCCTAAAGGGGTTAATCTCCAACAAGAAATACTCGTACTAGTATCTTGGGGGGTCTTCTTCAAGATGTCCGCTTCCGGACCACTGTCCCACAAGCGTGTGTCCTCACCCAATACCGGTATCGTATCAAGATGTCTGATAATATCACCTCCCATGGGAGTGATGTGTCGCTACTCTTCCTGAGTAATGCTTCCCGATCTGAACCTGAACGAGCCATCCCCCAGCCACGAACGCCCTAGCGCCTTGAGACTCCCGGGAACATGGCCTAGCGAACAAGAAGCCCAACCCAGCGCCCCACCCAACACTCATCTAATGCGTCGCTACATAGGTTCGTGATGCCCAAGCGACACCAGGTTATTTTGATACGACAAAAATGGCTTTCTACCGAAACTAAGCTCTAGATGTTAAACAGAAGCTCACAATTCCTGACATCACTCCGTATAAGTACAGATAGAGGATTGGCTGGGTATGTGATACACACATGCATTCCCGTTCTGTATGATTGCCTTCTAGCTAGAAAACAAAAATATAAATAAATATAAATATAAAGCCATGCCACGAGGGCAGGATTATTCCAGGAGGGGCAGGACAGCAATTACCACAGGGCAGTGTCTTAAGCTATAGGAAAATGTAAGGCTAGGACAAGAGGAGGGAGGCAGTGGTGGCGACAAAAATGTTTAAGAAGCTATTGCTGTTGTTGCGAAATGGCACATAGGTTAGGCGTCGAATACTGTATTCGGCCGGCGGTAGCAGGAAGCGGCGGTTCCTCGGGCTTATGCTGCGCCATAAGTGGCAGATGTTTGAGGTTGCAGTAAAGCTACCACCCCCGCGTGGCGATTTTCAGCAGCATACCAGAGTGGTGTTTGACCATAGTTATCTGGCTTATTGGGGTCGATGTCTTCACGTCCGAGGAGTATTTTCACCACTTTCTCGTGCCCTCTCCTAGCAGCCATCAACAGCGGAGTTCGGCCTCGCTTATCTGGCCTGTTGGGGTTGACATTGTCTCTTCTAAGTAGAAGCTTCACCACTCCCCCCCTCCCGTGATCAGCAGCAGAACTAAGTGGTGTTTGACCATAGTTATCTGGTTTGTTGGGGTCGACGTCTTCACATCCGAGGAGCATTTCCACCACTCCTTGATGCCCATTCCGAGCAGCCCAAATGAGTGGTGTTCGGCCTTCATCATCTGGTTCTTCGGGATTGACGTTATCCCGTCCGAGTAGTAGTTTTACTATTACCTTGTCCCCATTCCAAGCACCCCACACGAGAGGTGTATTGCCCCTCTTATCTGATTTGCTGGGGTCGATGTCGTCCCGTCCGAGTAGAATTTCCGCCACTCCCCTATGCTCATTCAGAGCAGCTAGCAAGAGTGGTGTCCGGCCCTGTTCATCTGGCCTGTTGGGGTTGACATCATCTCGTCTGAGTAGGATCTCCACCACTTCGTTGTACCCTTTTTCAGCGGCACAACAGAGCGGTGTTTGGCCCTTATCATTTGGCTTGTCGGGGTTGATGTCACCACGTCTGAGTAGCAATTCTAACACTCTGTGGTACTTGTACCCATTGCGGACGGCCCACAAGAGTGGTGTTTCACCGTCCTGACCAGGTTTGTTGGGGTTAACGTCGTCCCGCCCAAGTAGGATTTCCATCACTCCCTCGTACCTCTTGCGTGTAGCCCACCAGAGTGGTGTTTTGCCATGTGCATCTGGCGTGTTGGGGTCGACATCAGGACGTGCGAGTAGTTGCCTCACCACTTCCTCATCCTGCTTGAGAGCAGCCACCAAGAGTGGTGTTTGGCCCCAGTCGTCTGCCTTGTTGGGGTCGACATCACGACGTGCGAGTAGTTGCCTCACCACTCCCTCATGCTGCTCGAAAGAAGACACCAAGAGTGGTGTTTGGCCCCCGTTGTATGTCTTGTTGGGGTTGACGTCGTCCCGTCCGAGTAATATTTTCACCACTCCCTCGTGCCCATTCTCAGAAGCACAAAAAAGTGCAGTTTTGCCGCCGTTATCAGATTTGTTGGGGTTGACGTCCTCTCGTCCTAGAAGAATTTTCACAACCCCGTCGTGCCCATTGCGAGCAGCCAGTGCCAGTGGTGTTCGGCCATCATCACCTTCCTTGTTGGGGTCGATGTCGCCCCGGTCGAGTAGGATTTTCACCTCTTCATCGTGCCCATTGTGAGCAGCCCACCCAAGAGGTGAGTGACCCATGCAGTCCTTTTCGTTGATTATACAGCCTTTATCCTCCACCCAACCAGCTATAATCTCAGCAATCCGAAAGATAATGTGTAGTGTGGCCACTGAACGGGGAAAACCTGTTGAAATCAATAAGGTAAACATACGATTTTGGTACTTCCGGGAGAATCTCAGTGGATAACTTACCCAGTTGCTGCAGTCGTCAAATAACACCAGTGCAAGAAATTCCGGATGCCCTGGGAGATCCTTTTTTAGGGGGATTCCTCAATACAGAGAAAATTATCTAAGAAACTGTGTGCATTAGAGATTAATAGGGGGGCATGTTGGGGGTGAAGAAAGGGTTTAGTCGTGAAACCCTTAAGAAGCTGCAAGTTCAGATATGATGCAATATATATACAAAACCATTGTTTCTATTTATGGGGGTAAAGGGTTATAAAAGAAAAAATTGAATTTCGAAGGTTCCATGTTCAATTCCCGTGCTCGCTCCATTTTCTCTGTTTACAGTCTTATCATACCCGTTTACTCGTTCATTGCAACCCTTTCCCTCTACAAATAGAAACATTAAAGGACGCAACAGGCTTAGTCCCTGTTTTGGACACTTTGCGTGATAGCTCAAGGTTTCTGCAATTGTCTAGTAAGGTGTGCTAGAAAGCTCAGACACCCCAGCAAGCAAAGTGGATTAATTAAACGGTGGAAATTCTCCACCAGAACAGCTCCTTGGCAGCCTGCAAGCACTATCCCTATTGAAGGAATATTGCGCCTATTGAAATCACGGGACCTACCTGACTGGTAGGTCGTGGGCAATCCAGCAGAGTCCAAGCACCTCTCCTAAGTCGCCCCAGAAGCATCCCCCAACCCCCATCCGTCAGTCATTGCGTTGGGCTTCTGCCGCCCACGATGTGTTGTGTTTCTCGCAGGATCGCGTTGATATTTGGCGAGAGTAAGCCGGATTATATATATGTATTAGTCAGTGGATAACCCGACTTAACTTCGGGGCGTTGCTCCACGCAGATTTTAGAAATACCTTTGGAAATTTTCTTCGGGATCTCCGCTCTTGGGCCACTGACTACCTCATTTGGCGTTATGTCCTCATCCAAACTTATACAAAGGTATCTAATCATATCGCCTTTCCTGGGGATGTGCGTATCGTCGCCACTTCCCAAGTGACACTCCCTGATTTCATCCTGAAGCCGCTGTCTCCTAGTCACGAATATCCGAGCGCCTGGAGACTTTTGCGGAACCTGATTTGGTGAATCAAGAAGAAGCTTAATCTATATAGAGCGTCGATACATATGGATGTCAGCTTTTCGCAAGAGGTCGTCTTCAGTGTCTTCACAAAATCGGAAGGTTGCTGCCTTCATCCGCCAGTGATCTTTTCCAGGTCGTGATAGGATTTGGTTATTCCTCCGCATCTCTTCTAGCCCGCCCACAACCGATTCGGATGGGGCGCCCAGCATGCCCTCCGATAGCCGCTACTGTTAGGGAGCAAAGTCAATGTGCTAGTAAAAGAACGCAACGGGGACAATCCCTCGTTGTTGGCCCTCGCTACCTAATATCAGTCTTGGCAACCCTGGATCCCCGTTGCAAAAGGTGACTCGATCATCGGATCCAGCTCCCCCACTACCGGTTTACTAGCTAAGAGACATTCCCCTACATTCTGGACTCGGCGAGTTTGGATATCCAGGTGCCGTAGCCTGGGCCCTAGTGGCGATAGCCAGGCCAAGATTTGAGACAGGTCATCGGTGTTTCCAAAGAGCCGATATCATTACCGAAAGGTAGAGCCATTTCCCGTTTTTCATTGCTTAGGATTTTGTAAATAGTAGGTGGCAGTCAGGCTACTACTAGAATTGTTGTGAGCTCAGAGGGGAGGGGGCCGTTGAGCATTTCGTGGGACCTCGCGGGTGCCCCCGCACTGCCTGCTCCATTAACCTCCTCGGATTTGCTCCCACCCCACCCTCTTCCAACTTACGGTATTGGTAGTAGATGTCATACTTCTCTAGGTTCTGTCCTGTGGCACAGAGCGAATCTTGCACTGAGATGGATGAACACCCTTGAGCACCTCCAGTGGGATCAGATAGCTTAGTATATCTACAAGCACTTCACACCTTATGAATGAATCCACAGAAGAGCCCAAATATCTCCTAACTCAAAGCAGCACAGCAGAATCTTTAATGATCTCCTTACAAGCAAGAAAGCTCCCCCACAACCGGGTACTAGACCCCGTGAGTATAGTATGCATTCTCTGTGATATTGATAGCAACACCAGGCACAGCATGCTACTTGCGCAGTGAGGCGCCGTAGGATGTCGTGCAGTGCAGTGTGGTGGCGGGACCTACATAATCTACCCCATCTTTCCTTTCCAGCTACCGAGGAGCTCGTTAAAACTGAATTCGGCACCTACAGCTAACTCACCTAGTAGTTATTCAAAGAGAGCTTAAATATGCTCCTAAGTAGCCTCCCCTTAGAGCCTAGGATAAGGAAAGATCCAATATTCGCCACTAAACCAACTGACCCAGGCAGCGGAGTAAATGTCAAGGGATACTCATATCCGGGATAAACAAAACTGCTATGTTGGTACTGCATGCACAACCCCCCCCCCCGAACTCTGTGACAGCCCTTTCATAGAAACTGCTGTAATTTATCGCTTTCATTTCCGAGCGGGTGATCTAGATGACGCTATTGTTTTACAATGCTTTCATAAAATATCACTCGTAAAAGCTGAGCATTCGAGCGGAAATCTTGAGTATCCATACAATACGACAGATTCAATATGAGAGGGTATGGTAACTTGCTGCAGATAGATCAGATGCTATTAGCTGGGTTTGTGCGAGTAAACGCCTATGTGATCTCAATGAAAGTCGAAGAGCGGAGGGAGGGAGGGAGGATCAGCACGTGACCCAATGAGGTAGGGAAGAAAACACGGTTTAAGTTTTTAAATGAGCAATTGGCCTCAGGCATCTCGGAAAAGAACCTCATGGACCTAACCTTGCTCCTCGGTAGCGGCATCCTAATACTTTATCTTTGGTACATAAAAAAGGACATCGGTATCTAATCATAGTATTCTCCCATGATATCGATAGAGCGAGGAACGGGGGGCCGGTGTATGCATGCGATCTCCTTTTTTTGGTGCCTGACCTTAATTCAACCCCTTAGCACATTTTTCTTCTATTCGAGTTTTTACTGTATATAGAACTCGAACACTTGAGTCCGAATTTTGTATGGGCGGTCAGATACGCATGTGGTAGATAATTTACCATACAAAGGTTTTATCCCCGTCCTTTCCTGTACCAAAGAATAGTTACATCGGAGATACTAACCATAGAATTCGGGGAACATTCATCCTCTGATAAAGAAAGCGTGTTTCGGAGGCAGCAGTGGCGTCAACTGTGAGGCCATGACTCATTCAAAGCATCCGCTTTGACCCAGGAGTTCAACCTCATCTCATCTCCCACAGAGTCATAATAATGTATTTAGAATACGAGTATACGAGTAAATTACCGCATTAACTGGTTATATTCGGAATGGCGCTATTACCAAAGTAGATAGAAAAGCGAGTTGCCACCAACATGGCTCTGTGGAAGCTCAGCCCGGTCAAGGAGTCACCCAACCTTCTTATGACAACAACCACCAAAACTGGAGATCTTGGAGTAGTAAATTGAATTTTGAACCAATGAGCCATCAGGTTATGACAAATACAGGAAATTAACCAAGATTAATCAGTCACCTTACTCTCGCTTGCTCTCTTTTTTATATTCGCTTGGCCTCAAAATTGCGCCACACGCCGATCTTTCGTGTTAGCCCCATTCCGAATATAACCAGTTAATGCGGTAGATGTTAAGTAGAGGCTTATAATTCCTGACATTACTTCATACAAGTACAGATAGAGTATTTTCTGGGTATGTGATACACACATGCATTCTCATTCTGTATGATAGCCTTCTAGCTAGAGAGCAAAAGCAGAAACAAAAATAAAAATAAAGCCATCCCATGATGGGAGGATTATTCCAGGAGGTCCAAGAGAGCAATTACCACAGGGCAGTGTCTTAAGCTATAGGAAAAGGTAAGGCTAGGACAAGAGGAGGGAGGCAGTGGTGGCGACAAAAATGTTTAAGAAGCTGTGGCTGTCGTTGCGAAATGGCACATAGGTTAGGCGTCGAATATTCGGCGGTAGAAAGAAGCGGCAGTTCCTCGGGCTTAAGCAGCCCGATAGGTGGGAGATGTTTGAGGCTGTAGTAGAGCTACCACTCCCGCGTGGCGATTTTCAGCAGCATACCAGAGTGGTGTTTGACCATAGTTATCTGGCTTATTGGGGTCGATGCCTTCACGTCCGAGGAGTATTTTCACCACTTCCTCGTGCCCTCCGGTAGCAGCCATCAACAGTGGAGTTTTGCCTTGCTCATCTGCCTTATTGGGATCGATGTCTTCACGTCCAAGGAGTATTTTCACCACTTTCTCGCACCCTCTGCTGGCGGCCATCGACAGCGGAGTTTGGCCTTGCTCATCTGGCTTATTGGGGTCGATGTCTTCACGTCCGAGGAGTATTTTCACCACTTCCTCGTGCCCTCCGCTAGCAGCGATCAACAGTGGAGTTTGGCCTTGCTTATCTGGCCTGTTGGGGTTGACATCGTCTCTCCTGAGTAGAAGCTTCACCACTCCCTCCCTCCCGTTATAAGCGGCCCAACCAAGTGGTGTTAGGCCACCGTTAGATGATTTGTTGGGGTCGACGTCTTCACATCCGAGGAGCATTTCCACCACTCCCTTATGCCCATTCCGAGCAGCACAAATGAGTGGCGTCCGGCCTCCATCATCTGGCTCTTCGGGATTGACGTCGCCCCGCCCGAGTAGTAGTTTTACTATTACCTTGTCCCCATTCCAAGCACCCCACACGAGAGGTGTATTGCCCCTCTTATCTGATTTGCTGGGGTCGATGTCGTCCCGTCCGAGTAGAATTTCCGCCACTCCCCTATGCTCATTCAGAGCAGCTAGCAAGAGTGGTGTCCGGCCCTGTTCATCTGGCCTGTTGGGGTTGACATCATCTCGTCTGAGTAGGATCTCCACCACTCCGTTGTACCCTTTTTCAGCGGCACAGCAGAGAGGTGTTTGGCCCTTATCATTTGGCTTGTCGGGGTTGATGTCACCACGTCTGAGTAGCAATTCTAACACTCTGTGGTACTTGTACCCATTGCGGACGGCCCACCAGAGTGGTGTTTCACCGTCCCGACCAGGTTTGTTGGGGTTAACGTCGTCCCGCGCAAGCAGGATTTCCATCACTCCCTCGTACCTCTTGCGTGTAGCCCACCAGAGTGGTGTTTTGCCATGTACATCTGGCGTGTTGGGGTCGACATCAGGACATGCGAGTAGTTGCCTCACCACTTCCTTATGCTTCTCGAGAGCAGCCACCAAGAGTGGTGTTTGGCCCCAGTCGTCTGCCTTGTTGGGGTCGATGTCGCCCCGGTCGAGTAGGATTTTCACCACTTCCTCGTTCCCATTGTGAGCAGCCCACCAAAGAGGTGAACGACCCATGCAGTCCTTTTGGCTGATTATACAGCCTTTAGCCTCTACCCAACCAGATATAATCTCAGCAATCTGAAAGATAATGCGTAGTATGACCATTGAACGGGGAAAATCTATCGAAATCAATAAGGTAAACATACGATTTTGGTACTTCCGGGAGAATCTCAGTGGATACGCAGTTGATGCAGTCGTCAAATAACACCAGTGCAAGGAATTTCGGATGCCCTGGGAGATCCTTTTTTTAAGTGGATTCCTCAATACAGAGGAAAATATCCGAGAAACTGTGTGCATTAGAGATTAATAGGGGGGCATGTTGGGGGTGAAGAAAGGGTGGGTGTTGGAGATTGGGGGAGGGACAAGTCGTGAGACCCTTAAGAAGTTGCAAGTTCAGATATGATGCAATATATACAAAACCAGGAACAAGTTTGTTGCATGCTGTGCAGTCACACCTCAGTTCCCATGCTCGCTCCATTTTCACTAGGTACAATCCTGCACGGTTACATCGCAACCCTTTCCCTCTACAAATAGAAACATCGAAGGACGCAACAGGCTTAGTCCCGGTTTTGGACACTTTGCGTGATAGCTCAAGGTTTCCGCAATTGTCCAGCAAGGTGTGCTAAGAAGCTCAGGTACTCTAGCTAGGTAAAGTAGATTAATTAAACGGTGGAAATTCTCCACCAGAACAGCTCCTTGGCAGCCTGCAAGCAATATCCCTATTGAAGGAATATTTCGCCTATTGAGATCCCGGGACCTATCCTGACTGGTAGGTCGTGGCGCAATCCAGAGGAGTTCAAGCACCTCTCCCAACCCCCATCCCTCATTCATTGCGTTCGGCTTCTACGGCCTGCGATAGGTCGCGTTTCTATAATAGCAGGATCGCGTTGATATTTGGCGAGAGTAGCCGGATTCTATACATGTATTAGTCGGTGGAAAATATGGCTTAGCTTCCGGAGTGTCGTTGCCTTCACGCGGATTTTAGAAATATCTTTGAAAATTCCCATAAAACTCTCCGCTCTTGAGCCACTGTCTGCCGCATTCGGCCATATGCCGCCACCCAAACTTATATAAAGGTATCTAATCACATCGCCTTTCCTGGGGGCGGTGCCTACCACCGTCACTTCCCAAGTGACACTCCTTGATATCATTCTACATGTGCTATCTCCTAGTCACGAATATTTGAGTGCCTAGAGACTTTTTGCAGAATTTCATTTAGTGAATCAAGAAGCTTAATCCATATAGAGCGTCGATATGGATGTCAGCTTTTCGCAAGAGGTCGTCTTCAGTGTCTTCACAAAACCGGAAAGTCGCTGCCTCCATCCACCAGTGACCTTTTCCAGGTCGTGACAAGATTTGGTCATTTCCTCCGCATCTCTTCTAGCCCGCCCACAACCGATTTGGATGGGGCGCCCAGCATGCCCTCCGATGGCTGCTCCTGTTAGGGAGCAAAGTCAATGTACTAGTAAAATCACGCCACGGGGGCAATTCCTCGTTGTTCGCCTTTGCTACCTAATATGAGCCCTGACAGCCCCGGATTTCCATTGCAAAAGGTGACTCGATCATCGGATCCAGCTCCCCCACTACCGGTTTACTAGCTAAGAGACATTTCCCTACATTTTGGACTCTCATTGCTTAGGACGTTGCAAATACTGGGTGGCAGAGTCAAGCTACTACTAGAATTGCCGTGGGCTCGGAGGGGGGGGTCGCTGAGTATTTCGTGGGACCTCGCGGGTGCCCCCGCACTGCCTGCCCCATTAACCTCCTCGGATTTGTTCCCACCCCACCCTCTTCCAACTTACGGTATTTGTAGTAGATGTCATACTTCTCTAGGTTCTGTCCTGTGGCACAGCATGAATCTTGCACTGAGACGGACGAACACACTTGAGCACCTCCAGTGGGATCAAATAGCTTGGTATATCTACAAGCACTTCATACCTGATGAATCAATCCACCGAAGAGCCCAAATATCTCCTAACTCAAAGCACCACAGCAGAATCCTTGTTGATCTCCTCACAAGACCCGATGAGTATAGTATGCATTCTCTGTGATATTGATAGCAACACTAGGCACAGCACGCTACTGAACAGTGAGGCGCCGTATGATGGCGTGCAGTACGGTGTGGTTGCGGGACCTACCTTTACCATAATCTACCCTATCTTTCTAATGACCGAGGAGCTCGTTAAAACTAAATTCCGCACCTACAGCTAACTCACCTAGTAGCAATTCAAAGAGAGCTTAAATATTCTCCTAAGTAGTCTCCCCTAGAGCCTAGGATAGTTAAAGATCTAATATTCACCACTAAACCAACTGACCTAGGCAGCGGAGAAATTTTCAAGAGATGCTCATATCTGGGACAACCAAAACTGGTATGCTGGTACTGTATGTGCAAAAAAAACCCCCTTTAGCTCTATGGCAGCCCTTTCACAGAAACTGCCCTACTTTATCGCTTCTATTTCTGAGCGGGTGATCTAGATGAAGCTATTTCCCCAATTGTTCCACCATGCCTTCATAAAATATCACTCGTAAAGGCTTAGCCTTCGAGTGGAAATCTTACGTATAATACCATACAATACGACAAACTCAGTATGAAAGGGTATGGTAACTTGTTGCAGACATATCAGATGCTATTAGCTGGGCCCGTGCGAGTAAACACCTATATAATCTCAATAAAAATCAAAGAGCGGAGGGGGGGAGGGTTACCAGGTGATGAAGTAGAAAAGAAAACACGGTTTAAGTTTTTAAATGCGCAATTGGCCTCCGGCATCTCGGAAAAGAACCTCATGGACCTAACCTTGCTCCTCGGTAGCAGGATCCTGAACATAATCCTCCTCATATGGTACCAGCCCTGATGTTTAAGTCCTTTATCCCACTAGCCTCCAATCTTCGCAGGCCTGAGGGCGACATCCCGCTTGTTGCACGGAGGCAAAACACATAAGCACTCTCTGCGGTACAGGCTTCTGTAGTGGGATGCTCTATTCCGTGGCGTCAGATTTTGCCGCCGTAATTTATAGTACGATACTGTGTTAGTTAAATGCTATGGGGTAACGTACAAGTTACGTGCATATATCACCCGAACACTAGCCAGCAGTCCCACCGCAACATTTGGCGGGAATTGACCCGAGGGCATTACCAACCCTAGACCTACCCCCCAGCAAAAAAGTGGTTCGCCGAGCAATTTTTTTTAATGCTCGACTACTCCACTGCCCCCCGGATTCGAACACATGATGGTCCCTGTTTCAAATTAGCCGATCAGTCTCCTGAGCCATTAGACCCTAGGAACTGGCGATAATACTTTTTCTTCTTGATCTTTTAACTGCTTCTTCAGAAAATAGACAGTTCAGGCGCCTGATTATTTATCTTTCGTAAAAAAGGACATCGGCATCTAATCCTAGTACTCTCCCATGATATCGACAGAACGAGGAACGGGGGGGGTTCTAGTGTTTACCTGTGATCTGCCTCCGAAACATTCTTTTCTTTGTCGAAGGACAAATACTCCCCGAATTCCGTGGCTAGTATCCCCGATGTAACTATTCTTTGGTACAGGAAGGGAGAGGGATAAAACTTTTGTATGGTAAATTATCTATTCGTATTATATCTGACCGCCCATACAAAATTCGGACTCAAGTGTTCGGGTTCTATATGCCTGTAACTTGTACGGTATCATCCGAACATTACTCTCCTAGGGCAAGGCAAGGCATTCCTCCCTCGCTCGAAAGATAATATGGGGTTGTAACCCCCAACCTAAGTATACACAGAATACCATGAGAAGAAGAATTGTTGTAGGCAAAATGCCAACTCGCCGGTAAGTGTCAGCGCCATGGTTTCTTCAACTTCTCTAATCAGATCAAGGTAGAATATCAGATATTCCCGGAAAACTCGTTATACACACCTAATTCCAATATGCATGAGAGCTCTAGAGAATTTGTGCCACGCACCTGTGCCCAAAATAAGCAGAGTCTAGGACCTCCGTGAAGCATCAGGGGACCAAGTGTGGTGTGGCAGGATCGGAGAAAGAATATCGGCATAGGCTGGATACCGATCTCTGAGATAGCACGTCATGTAGTTGGTTAGCATATAAGAGGATTCTCAAGGAGTTGGCTCCACAGGGAGCCTTCGGAGTCTGTACAGTGGATAGGATTTGAGTTAATTTCAGCTGAAAGACTCTCTGCGAATGATTTTCCATGATGGGCAAGACAAAAAAGTGCGAGCGGCCTTCCTCCAACTTGCCCCTCACCTTTAAGCAAACGCTTAGGAGGCATTCCAGATAAGTGCAATTTTATTAAACTGTTGAGAATCAGTTGATCTTGCCCGACATGCTTTTGGTTAGAGTATTATTGTTTCGGAAAATGTTAAAACTTTCTGGAATGCCTTGGTTGATGGATCGGTTGGATACGGTAATCACCTGTGCAGGATATCAAGAGGCAAAGGAACTATAGGAAGCGGGGGTCTTTACTATGTAGTTTCCTTTGTTTGGGGATTATAGAGAGAGTTCTTTTTTTTTTTTTTGCTATTGCGGGAGTAAGCAAGGGAATTGGGAACCGCATCAAGGAAAATGGATGGGTGGTGGCCGATGGGAGCATAGGATAGTTTTATCCCCCATATATACTATCTTTACCGCTAGTTTAGAGAAAGATGATAACCAGAGAGCTAAGTCGCTAGCTATTCACACCCTTTTTGCTATTTAGTACTGTGTTCAATTCCCTGCAACATAGGCCATGTTAATAGTCGAAATCAACCACCATTATACTTTACACAGTCAACAACTAGTTTTATGTCGTTTTTCACGGGTGTTAGCAGTACTTGCACTGTGTATTTTTTTCCCCTCCATACCTAAACAGCTATCGTGTCGATACATTGGAGGGGAGGGAAGAGGAAACAACAGACCACGGAAAAAATAAGTGAACAACCTAAAAATAAAAAATAAATAAAAATAGAAGAAAGTAAATATTATTACGATAGAAATCTTATGCCACATCGGCTTATCTCAATACTGTAGAAATAGCCCCTCCACCAAAGCTAAACCCTAGATTTGAACCGGAATCTCACAAATCCCAACTCGGCCGCACAAAAAATGCGGATAGAGCGGGTGTTTGATAGATATGTGCGTCCCCATTGCATATAGGTTCCTTCGACAAAAAAAACATAAGTTGTTTTTCTATAGCAGGCTTACTCCGGAAGGAGAGATAAGGCGGTGGTTACGATAGAGTGGGATTTTAGGCTGTAAAAGAAGGTTGGGCGTGGTAGGAGGAGGGAAGTGGCGGAGACTAACGCATTTAGGAAGCTGTTGTAGTCCTTTGGAAATGGTCTATGCTTGGGGGGTGATGGGCTCAGGGTAGTAGATGGTCGGGGCTGCATGCGGCCCTCACAAGCCCACCAAAGCGGTGCTCAACTTAATTTCCGCCGCTTAACGGGTTGGCGTCGTCTGCCCGAATAGTTAGTTTTACCCCGTTGTGGGTAGCCCACAAGAGTGGTGCCCGGCCGCACCTGTCGGGGTTGACGCAGTAGTTGCACTACGCCCTCGTGCTCATTGTAAGTAGCCCACCAGAGCGGTGTTCGGCCATACCGATCCGCCTTATCGGGGTCAACGTCCTCCCGCGCAAGTAGTATTTTCACCACCCTCTCGTGCCCAGCCCAAGCAGCCAGCATCAGCGGAGTTCGGCCGCCCTCACCCGATTTGTCGGGGTCGATATCGCTCCGGCCGAGCAGTGCTTTCACCACCCTCTCATGACCCTTCCTGGCGGCCCATGCGAGAGGTGTATCACCCATGCGGTCTTTCTGGTTGATATCACAACCTTCCACCCTGCCAAACTAGCTACTGTCTCAGCAATCCCAAAGATGACACATTTTGTAAACCATTAAACAGGAATGCATATCGATATCAATGCGGCAAACATACGGCTTCTATGGTTTCCCGAGGGTTTCAGCAGATGTGAGGTTATTGTAGTCGTTGAATAACTCGTGTGAATTCCTCAAGATAGAGTAGAATATTCCAGAAAAGGGTCTGTACCGGAGATCGAGAGAGGATTAGAGATCAAGCAAGGGTGTGCATTGGAGATCGGAAGAGGGATTGGTCGAGAGAGCCTTCGCCTGCTGCGAATTCAAACAACTTAATCAGGTCCCTGGAATCGTCGGGCGGGCTGTAATGTATCGTATCATACCAAAAAGCGCGGGATGAGCCCGGAAGTATTCATGACTCAGAGGCAACCGCGTCCCCTATTGCAGGGTCTGTGGCTACTGAGGCTGGGTAGCCTTTCTCTACTCGAGCAGACTGCAGGGTGTGGCGTAATTGGGCGGGATTAGATCTCCACACCAAAGTCTCCATGCCAACCCGCGCCTCCCGCCCTATCCCGTTGGAAAAAAAAGCTTTTTTTTGGATGCCAACTTTCTAGTCGATCTCAGTTTTGTATGCAAAAAGGCTTTACATACCAAAGTTCTCTCGACTCGAAAAACCTGCATAACCATTCCCCAACCCTAGGGCTAAGTTAGTACTCGTACAGCAGAGCGCAGCGCAGTGCCACGGTAGGCTACGGCCATTGCCATAACCTACCCCACCTTTCTAACCATCCCGTAGTCCGTCAAAACCCAATTCCGCTTCTACGGCTAGCGGACCCCAGTAGTACTTTAAAGAGTCCTCAAATATGCCAATGAACTATCCCCCATCACAGCCTAGGATAATGCAGGATCCAAGATCTGCACCTCAATTAATTAACCTAAGCATCAGGGTAAATTTCCGGCACACTCTTAGCACGCGGGATCCAGAACTCAATCAGAATTGCCATGGTTATTACGAATGTTTAAAGGGGGATCAAAAAATCATGAATCTGCTTTTCTCTGCGCACGGGAACTGCTGCAGTTAACTGCTATTATCACTATTTCCCCTGTTTCTCTTGTTTAGACCGCCGTCACAGGGAGTCACTCGTCCATCGCCCGTGTTCGAATGATGGTTCCACACACAGTGGCACGCGATAGGACACAATATGACACCCTATGGTTATTAGAAGGATGTGACCGTCTCTGGTAGTTGCGGAAGTGTGGCAGATCGTTCGGGAGCGTTGTGGAATTCGGGAGTATGATAGATTGTTTTAGAGCCTGTTTAGACAAAAAACAGAAGGGCAAACAACGGTTCCGCTCTGTGACTATTTTACCTGTAGAAACGGTTTCTTCAGAATTTTGGAACGAAAGGAAAACAGTCACTTCTATGAGGCAACGGAACGGAGCTGCCTCATCCAAATTGGCTCTTATTTTACCAATTTTCTGAGTAGATTCTACCGACATGTTTTTCCTTTGCTGTCACTGGAGGGAGTATAGGGAGGAATAGACCTGTGGTGGGGCACAGGGATAGTTCTAGTGACCTATGGAAGGATTAAGACATGTTATTTGTGTTTTACTTATACACCTGTCTTTACCGATAGTTTAGTTTTAGGTCATAGGGGGGGAACGGACGGAGTGCTGGTGGTGGAAGTTACATTTCATATCCCTTCTATAAAGTGCCCAAGTTCCACGTAAATTCCCTTACTCTACAGTCTGCCGATATGCAATCCATATTTCCCACTTTGACAATGCCAACTTACCATAAACCTCCTAAGAGCTGTCAGCAGGGCCAATACAAAAAAACCCCTTTGATCCCAAGGAAGATGGGAGGTGGAGGTAATACATAACCCGCAGGCGAGCTAGTTTAAATTTTAAAATAAAGGATTAACCTTGATAAGACGGATAAGAACCTCGTGAGCCACACGCCTCTCTTCTCACATGCCACCAAGGCCCCATTTAAGTCGTCTATCCAGACAGCTTCCAATGCGGGTAGGCCCGCGATCCGATCTGCTCTTGCCTTAAGGAAACCTAATTTATTAGCACTTTGTACAACACGAACCCTTGTAGTAAAATACTCTATTACCCGGCATCGACTTCGATAGCTCAAGATACCGTTTCCTAGCACGGTACCTTACGGCTATGATTTTAGTAGTGTGTTACAATACGGTTACTTATGGTATAATCAGAGCATCGCTGTCCCGGGCTGAGTCTTCCCTAGTCCGAGAAATCATCTGGATTCGTGACTCCCGGCTTGGTCATGGAGGAATGCCATATAGGAAGAAGAGAAACGCTGTAGAAGGCGAAAGGAGACTCGGGGAGGATGGAATATCCAAACCCACTCGTAGGTCGATGTTGCGCAGCACAGCAGCCCCTTCAGCCCTCTTGCCGAATTTAGGTACGATACTAGACATACTCTGTTATTCACTTAGGTACTATATGCAGGTACGAGTATCGAGTATTTTATTAGAGGTTGTGATGAACCCTGGGAGCTACGAAGGCTTACGAAGAAGCCCTACCAACATTTTTTTCCCCTTAGTTATCACGGGAGCGCGGGGGATGTGAACATTGGCGAAGACATAGAGATAGCTGTGGTCTGTAGAAGGGCGAGAATGCTTGGATTGCGCTTCACTTGGGCGCCTATCTTACAGTGGCTGGTGGGTTTAGCTTGAGATGAGTGCGAGTGAGGTTGTGGGAGATACCCCCCCTACTTTTCCTACAGTGTCGATGACTTCCGAGATGGTACATCATGCAGGTGGCCTGCGTCTAAGGCAATGCAGAACGGTTTGACTGCGAGGCGAGTTTTCGGAGTCGGCACGGCGCCTGCAAAATTGGAGTTGGTTTCACCGCCAAAGAACTCCCTACTGTACTGATTTTCTTTGATAAGCAAGACTAAAAGTGGGTATAGCCTCCATCATTGAGCTCTAGCTTAGGGGATGTTCTAGATAAGTAGGATCTTCATTGACTTGTATCCGTAGTGGGACCGGTAACCAATGTATCTCACCGAACAACAAGCCCCCACGCCGCCGCCCTGCACGGGTGCAGGAAATACCTGCACTTTATACCCCCCATTATATCTAAAAGAGAGAAAAAAAAGCAGTCGGGGTTACACTTCCGAAAGGAGGAAAGGAGGAAAGGGGGAATAATGAATTATAGAAAAAGCAAATCGACCACCAAAGAAAACAAACATAAAAGTAGATAATATGATAGAAATTTGAAGCCGCGGCGGTTTATCCCAATGCAACAGAAACACCCGCCCCGTGGTTCTGAGCTCTAGATTTTTAAACGGGCTCACAAATCCAGACCTGGTTCCATGAGAAAAATTAGGATAAGGGTTGGACGGGTATGTGATAGGTATGTGCGTTCCCATCGCACGTGATTTCCTTCCACCACTGAAAAAAGAGACTTCAAGAGTGTTTTGGGGGTAGGTTTAGTCCAGAAGGAAAGGTGAGATAGAAGTTACCAGAAGACAGTGTTTCAAGGAGCAGGGGGAAGTCAGGTGGGATGAGGGGAGGGAGGCGGTGGCGGCGGTAAACAGGTTTATAAAGCAGCTGCCGTCATTGCGTGAGCGGTGGATAAGCTATCAGTACGATATCAGAAGGCGGTAAGGAAGGCGATGCCTCCTGGGGCTTAGGGCGCGTTGTGGGGAGTAGGTGTTGCAGGCTGTAGTAGGGCCATTACTCCCGCATGGCCATTCTCAGCGGCGCACGAAAATGGTGTTCGGCCACTGTCATCTTGGGTGTCGGGGCTGACATCGTCCCGTCCGAGTAGTAATTTCACCACTTCTTCGTGTCCATTGCAAGCAGCCCGCGAGAGTGGTGTTTGGCCAGTCCTATCCGGCTTGTCGAGGCTGACTTCATCCCGCCCGAGCAGTAAGTTCACCACTCCCTCATGTCCATTCCCGGCAGCCCACCAGAGTGGTGTTTGGCCGAAGTGATCTTGTTTGTCGGGGTTGACGTCGTCACGTTCAAGGAGTAATTTCACAATCCCCTCGTGCCCCCCTATAGCAGCTCCCGAGAGCGGTGTATAGCCAGACCGATCTGGATCGTCGGGGTTGACGTCGTCTCGTCCCAGTAGAATTTTCACGACCCCCTCATACCCGCGGAAAGCCGCCCACCAGAGTGGTGTTCCACCGTGCTCAACTGGCCTATTCGGGTCGACACCATCTCGTCCGAGTAGTAATTTCGCCACTCCCTGGTGCCCATTGCGGACAGCCAGCCAGAGCGGCGTTCGGCCCTCGTCGTCCGGCTTGTTAGGGTCGATGTCGTCCCGTCCGAGCAGTATTCTCACTACTTCCTCGCGCCCACTTTCAGCAGCCCACCCAAGAGGTGTATTACCCATGCGGTTTTTCGGTTGATATCACAACCATCCACCTCTGCCGAACCGGCTAGTCCCAGCGATCCCGAATATAATGTTTAGTGTAGGCCGCTGAACAGGGGAAGTTTATCAAAATTGATACGCCAAATATACGGTTTCTGTGATTTCGAGACGATATTAGTCGATATGTGGTTGTTGCAGTCGTCGGCGTAAGCAATTTGGCGCAATCCGAAAGATAGCTTTGTGTGGATTCCCCAATCCAGTGGAGAATATTGGAGAAGCGGTATGTGTTGAAGGTCAAGAGGAGGACACGCTGTGGAAACTGAGGAGTGCGTATTGGAGGTCGGGGGAGGGACAGGTCAAGAGAGCTTTGGCCTCCTGCGAATTCAGAGTGCTTCAGCAGGTTTCTCCGGGTACGGTACTCCAGCACAATTGTGGGGTCAGCTCCATACTCTCAGCTATTACCCGGATTTCCGCCAAGACATGGCATCCCTTTCACGACTTGAGGTACAACGGTGCACGGAGTCTAAAACCCAACCTTTCATTTGTTACAGTACCCCTATGGGGGTGATAAGTGCCTTGCAGTACTAGTACATCACTAAGCGTGTGGTGCTTGTTTGGTTATTGAAGTTATGCTATCATACAAGTAGCGGATCATATGCCACCGGTAAAGTCTTCACTAGTGGTATCAAAAAGCTCGCGACGAGAGCGGCAGTACTCGTAAAGGGAAATGGCCATTCCAAGCCCCGCTCTCTCACAACCTAATTCCTTTTTCCAACCCAAGCCCATCTGTCATTTCTTTTAGCTTTTGTCGCCTGGGATAGCCCGTGGTTTCTTGCTTCGGGAGGGTAGTTGCTTCTACGTACTGGTACTATCTGCACTCGAAATATCTTCAAAAACTTTCTCCAGGGTATATGCTTCTTCAAACGACCCAACCTCGCGTGCGCTCCATTCCTCGGTTCGTCCCTATCATCCAATTTAATTCTAGCTCACTCCTGGATATCCATAGCAAAAACAAAACTGTCCCATTGGATTCACCTTCCTCACTACCGGCGTACCATCTTCTAAATCCTTCGGTTTGTAAGAGCCATCCCCCCACATCTTCAACTCGGCGGGTTTGAATGTCATGACGCCGCAACCTAGGCTCTAGCGGTGCTAGTCAAGCGGTAGAGAAGTTGACGAAATCCGCACTCGGCTTCCGCGGCTGACTAGCCTATTTAGTAATACAAAAAGTCTTTCAATATGCTTACAAATAACTTAATCCCCTATTAAAACTTACGATGATTCATAATGAATGGGGCAGTAGAGTAGACCTCAAGTGGCACTCTTAACATACCGCATTTAGAGTACAACTGTGTATGAGAAAGAAAAAACCCTTAACTCTGCTGCCTAGTTGTGCCATCATATATTGTCACTCGTCTTTTTTGGTATTGTGATGGCAATTTTGCTCGGGAACGTGCATAAAAGTCGGGAGGAAAAAAATTATCAAGACCGTAGGGAGGAGTAAGTAGATAGTGAGCATAAATGGAGAATAGTGAGCACTGGAGAGATGGGCAACTTAGGGTTGATACTGAAAAGAAGAAAATTCCACCGAATAGTTTCTACTTGATCGAAGTGGAGAAGAACAGGAAAACAACTGTCACTCTCAAGGAACACTCAAGTAGAAAGAAAATCACACAAGTCACAATCAATCTCAATTCACTAAGCTATCTCGCAAATCAACCTCACAAACCGTACCAAACAGAAAATTCCCGACTCAAAGAAAGCCCAACCCAGCAGGTTGTCCGACTACTAATTAAGTACAGGTCCAATTTTCCTTCCTCCAAACACACGATCCTCGTTGCCGCTTTCCTTGCTACAAAGGTTGTCGGTTGTCGTCGTCTCTGTGGAGAGGAGAAGGGAGAAAAGCGTGAGAGAAAAAAACCTAACTTACATAGCAGCCCCTGTCCGCCAAGCCTAGGCAACCACCACCCCACGATCGTGACTTACTACCTATTTAGTATGAGTTAATTACAGATAAGCTAGATAACAGCAAGTTAAGAAAGTCAAGTTTAAGCCCTAACAATACCGAATCTATTATCTCACCAATGACAAGCATATCCTGAGCCAGTGATTAAAAACAGGTCATCGTACAAATTAGCCTTATAGATTATCATAGTTGAAACTCTCAGAAGCTCTTTGGAATCTCTAAAGTTCAGGTGTTAGACAAAGGTAGACACCAATGCGAGTGGTCTGGGTTTCTGGGCTTCTAGTTTCAGCAATCTTGTGTTTCTTTTCACAAGGTTTGTCTAATGATCAACGCAAATCCCTGTTATGGTGCTCCTTAGTTTTCCGAAAGAATAAACATACCCGGGTGCTGCGTATTGCACAAAATACGAGCTATGATATATGATTGTAGCGTCCCGTAAGCCTGCGGGAGATTATCGACCGGGTCAATATAAAAGAACACCTTTGATCTCAATCAAAAAGAGCGGGGGGTCATATACTTGGCCGCAAGGGGGAAAGGATACCTAGTTTAAATTTTTAAATACAGAATTTGCCCTGGAATTACAGATAGGTGCCTCATGGACCTGACCTGGTTCCTCATATGCTGCCAACACCCCATATTTGAGTCTTCTATCCAACATCTCCGCAGGTCCGAGACCAATGATCCGCTTGGTGTAAGGAAATTTAATTTATCAGCACTTTCTACGACATGAGCTCCTATGGTAAAAGATGCCAGTACCCTGCATCAAATTTTATGGTTCGAGATATCATACCGTGTTCTAGTGCGGTACTGTACCTTACGGCTATAATTTAGGGTAATGTATTAGTTAGTTGCGATACGTTAACGCACGGTATAATTAGAAAAATGCCGGTATTGTCCCAGGGAGATGCGAGGGTTCCCTACACGGCCCGGGAGATCATATGGGTTCAAGGGAGTATCATAAGTAATAGGTGACTCAGGGAGCATAGAATATCCCAGTTCGCACAGAAGTCGATATTGGGTAGCACCACTATCTGTTCATTCCTCCTGTCAAATTAAGGCACAATGCCAGATATGCCTGAAAGACTCGTTATTTACCTAAGTATAATACTACGAAGGGCTAGGGATATCGAGAATTTTTTCAGAGGCTGTGGTTGACCATGGATGATATGGGAGCAGTGCAAGTCATCCGGGAGTGGTAGGGATTGTTCTAGCGCTCCAGTGGCTTACGGAGAAGGATTTACCAAAATTCCTTCCCTCCCTCTTCACGGGGGTGCGCGGCGGAGGTGGGCATCGGGGGAGATATAGAGATAGGTGTGGTAATCCATGGAGGGGTGAGGACGCGTTACTCTCGGTTTAGCTTTGGAGGAGTGTGATGGAGATTGTGGAAGCTATCCCCCTTGCTTCTCTTATATAGTGGCCAAGTTCCAAGCAAATCCTCTCACTTTGCCGTCTACCGCCCCAGGCTGATTGGAGAAGACATATCAGCATGGGCTGAGTACTGTCGGGCATGAAGGTGTTTTCCTAGCTAGCTAATTATTTTCAACTTTTTATATAGTTTTATAGGGACTTGAGACGGTGGATATATGGACATGGAAGCAGCTAGAGCAGATGTGGGATGTTGTCCTAGACGCGGGCACTTGGTTACCCGTATAAAGACCTGTAGCTAGTTTCACGGGAGACGCACGACGACTTGACCATAACCTCCGTGCATGAGGATTTTTCTGGTATCGTGAACTTTAGGTTTTCCTTCTTCTACCGGGACTTTTTAGGTTTTCACATAAGAACGAGCGAGTTCCAGTAGTGTGAGCGGTGTTTGCCCCTGCCGGTTATTTTGTTTTTCTTTTCTTTCGGTCACGGGCTTTGAGGCTTGAATTCACCGGAGACGATTTCCAGCCTTTCTTGAACTTCTTTTCTCGGACGATAGTTCGTGTTCACAGTACTACTATCCGAGATGACACGCCATGTAGGTAGTAGGCACCTAAGACGACACAGGATGGTTTGACCGCACAGCGAGTTTTTGGAGTCAACAAAGTATCTGCAGATCCAGAGCTGGATTATATAATAGCTAAAATCTCCTTTCCGTATTAATTTTCCTTATGCAAGACTAAAAAGTGCAGACCGCCTTCCAACCTCATCTTTGAGCTGATGCTTGCAAGTTTTATATAAATAGGACTTTGACCAAACTATGTCAATAGTGGAAACTGATCACCACCGTATAGTTCTTACTGAACGACTGGCTTTTGTGAGACTTTGCACGGGTGTAAGAAATACTTGCGCCATATATTGTATATTTTTTCATCTATATCTAAACCATCGCTATTGCACCCCGGAGGGGGGGGAAGGGGAAGTAGGGAATGATATATCAAGAAACAAGGAAAAATCGCAATGAGGGTAAATATGGGAATTTCAAGCCACATCGGCTTATCTCAATACAACAAAAACAACCCTCCCAGAGCGCTAAACCCTAAGCCTTGGGTGGAAGCCCACAGCTCTTGACCCGACCCCACGAGAAAAGCCCGGACGGAGGGTTGGGCAGGTACATGGTATGTGCATTCCTATTGCATGTGATTGCCTTCCATATATCATATAAAAAAGGGGAAAAATAAGCGGTGTTCTGGGGGCAGGTTTAACCCGGAAGAAAAGGTGAGGTGGAAATTACCACAAAGTTGGGTTTAAAGGGACATGAGGAGGTTGGGTGGAGCGATGGGGGAGAAGGTGGCGACGACAAACAGGTTTATGGAGTAGTTGAGGCTATTGCGAGAGAAACGCAGAAGCTCAGTACGATATCGGAAGGGGGTAAGGAGGGCAATGCCCACTCGGATTTAGGCCGTGCTGTGGGGAGCAGATATCGGAGGCTGTAGTAGGGCCATTACTCCCGCATGGCCATTCTCAGTGGCGCATGAGAATGGTGTTCGGCCACTGCCATCTTGGATGTCGGGGTTGACATCTTCCCGCCCGAGTAGTAATTTTACCACTCCCTCGTGCCCATTCGAAGCAGCCCACCGGAGCGGGGTTTCCCCGTACTTATTTGGCCTGTTAGGGTTGACGTCGTCACGTTCAAGGAGTAGTTTCACAATCCTCTCATGCCCCTCTCTAGCAGCTTCCGAGAGTGGTGTATAGCCGGACCGATCTTGATGGTCGGGGTGGATGTCGTCTCGTCCCAGTAGAACTTTTACGACTTCCTCGTACCCGCGGAAAGCCGCCCAGCAGAGTGGTGTTTCACCGTACTCATCTGGCCTATTCGGGTCGACACCATCTCGTCCGAGTAGTAATTTCGCCACTCCCTGGTGACCATTGCGGACAGCCAGCCAGAGCGGCGTTCGGCCCTCGTCGTCCGGCTTGTTAGGGTCGATGTCGTCCCGTCCGAGCAGTATTCTCACTACTTCCTCGCGCCCACTTTCAGCAGCCCACCCAAGAGGTGTTTTACCCATGCAGTTTTTTCGGTTGATATCACAACCATCCACCTCTGCCGAACCGGCTACAGTCCCAGCAATCCCAAATATAATGTGTAGTGTAGACCGCTGAACCGGGAAAGTTTATCAAAATTGATACGCCAAATATACGGTTTCTGTGATTTCGAGAGGATATTAGTCGATATTGCAGTCGTCTGCGTAAAAGCAATTTGGCGCAATCCGAAAAGCGACTTTGTGTAGATTCCCCAATCCAGTGAAAGATATTGGAGAAGCGGTATGTGTTGGAGGTCAAGAGGAGGGCACGCTGTGGAAACTGAGGAGTGCGTATTGGAGATCGGGGGAGGGACAGGTCAAGAGAGCTTTGGCCTCCTGCGAATTCAGAGTGCTTCAGCAGGTTTCTACAAGTAGGTATAGTACTCCAGCACAATTGTGGGGCCAGCTTCATACTCTCAGCTATTACCCGGATTTCCGCCAAGACACAGCATGGCTTGCATGACTTAAGGGACAACGGTGCACGGAGTCTAAAACCCAACCTTTCATTTGTTACAGTACCCCTATGGGGGTGATTTTAAGTGCCTTGCAGTACTAGTACATCACTAAGCGTATAGTGCTTGTTTGGTTATTGAAGTTATGCTATCATACAAGTAGCGGATCATATGCCACCGGTACAGTCTTCACTAGTGGTATCAAAAAAGCTCGCGAGAGAGCGGAAGTACTCGTAAAGGGAAATGGCCATTCCAAGCCCCGCTCTCTCACAACCTAATTCCTTTTTCCAACCCAAGCCCATCTGTCATTTCTTTTAGCTTTTGTCGCCTGCGATAGCCCGTGGTTTCTTGCAGGATCGCACCGATACTCGGTGGGGCCAGCAGGAGTCTAGATTTGTGTCTATCAGGGGGTAACCTGAGATAGGTTCGGGAGAGTAGTTGCTTCTACGTACTGGTACTATACTGCACATCTCCGAAATATCTTCAAAAACTTTCTCCAGGGTATATGCTTCTTCAAACGACCCAACCTCGCGTGCGCTCCATTCCTCGGTTCGTCCCTATCATCCAATTTAATTCTAGCTCACTCCTGGATATCCATAGCAAAAACAAAACTGTCCCATTGGATTCACCTTCCTCACTACCGGCGTACCAGCTTCTAAATCCTTCGGTTTGTAAGAGCCATTCGCCCACATCTTCAACTCGGCGGGTTTGAATGTCCTGGCGCCGCAGCCTGGGCTCTAGCGGCACTCAAGCGGTAGAGAAGTTGACCAAATCCACACTCGGCTTCCGCGGCCGACTAGCCTATTTAGTAGTCCAAAGAGTCTTCAATATGCTTACAAATAGCCCCTATCAAAACTTATGACGATTCATAATGAATGGGGCAGCAGAGTAAATCCCAGGTAGCACTCTTAACATACCGCATTTAGAGTACAAGCAGAACTATGATTAGCACAATACTGTACATGAGAAAGAAAAACCCCTTCTCTGCTGCCTAGTTGTGCCATCATAGATTATCACTCGGCTATTATTATTTTCGTATTCGGATACCAATTTTGCTCGGGAACGTCCATAAAAATCGGGAGGAAAAAGAATTGGCAAGACCGCAGGGGGTGAATAGATAATGAGCATAGAGAATAATGGGCACTGGGAGACATGGGCAACTTAGCTTTGATACCGAATCTATTATCTCGATAATGACAGATATCCTGAGATAATAATTAAAAACTGGTCGTCGTACAAATTAGCTTTACGGATTAGTTGAAACCCTCAGAAGCACTTCAGGATCTCCAAGGCTCACGCGTTAGAGAAATGTAGACACCAATGCAAGTGCTGGGGTCTCCGGGTTTCTAACTTCAACAATCTTGTGTTTCTTTTCATAGAGTTTGTCCAATGCTCAACACAAGTCCCTGTCATAGCGCCCTTAGTTTTCCGAAAAAATGGATGCACTCGGGTGCTGCATATTGTACAAAATACAAGCTATGATATAGGATTGTAGCATTCCGTAAGCCTGCAGGAGATTATCGACCAGGTCAATCTAAAAGAGCACGTTTGATTTTAATCAAGACGTAAGAGGGGGGGTCCATGTGACCACAAGTGGGGGAGGGAGACACGGTTTAAATTTTTGAAGAGATAATTTGCACCGGCATAGCGGGTAGGTACCCCATGGACCTACTTGGCTCCTCATATGTTACCAACATCTTATATTTAAGGCCTCTATCCAACATCTCCGCAGGTCTACGACCAATGATCCGCTTGGTGTGAGAAAATTTAATTTGCCAGCACTTTCTACGACATGAACTCTTATGGTAAAATATGCTATTACCCGGCGTCAAACTTTCTGGTTTGAGATACCATACCGTGTTCTAGTACGGTACTGTGCCTTACGGCTATAATTTAGGGTAATGTATAATATTAGTTGGTCACAATATGGCGACATACTGTATAATTACAAAACTATTGTCCCAGGACGATGCGAGCATTCCCTATCCGGCCCGGGAGATCATATAACTTCGTGGCGCCCGATCCGAGCATGGAATGGACACCAAGGCAATGAAAATGCTGTAGTATCATAGGCAAAAGGTGACTCAGGGAGGATAGAATATCCCAGCTGGCACAGAAGTCGATATTGCGCAGCACTGCAGTCCCTTCATTTTTCCTGTCAAATTGAAGTACAATACTGGAACTGCCTAAAAGACTCGCTATTCACCTAAGTATAGTGCTATGAGGGGCTAGGGATATCGATAATTTTATTAGAGGTTGTGGTTGACCATAGGTAACATGGGAGTAGTGCAAGTCATTCAGGAGTGGGATGGATTGTTCTAGCGCCCCAGTGGTTTACGGAGAAGAACCCACCAAAATTTCTTCCCTTTGTTTTATCATGGGGGCGTGCGGCGGAGGTGGGCATCGGGGAAGATATAGGGATAGGTGTGATGATCCATGGAGGGATGAGGACGCGTTACCCTTGGTTTGGTTTTAGAAGAGTGCGATAGAGATTGTGGAGGCTACCCCCACCTTTCCTACACAGTGCCAAAGTTCCGGGCAAATTATCTCACTCTACCGTCTACCGCCGCGGGCTGATCGGAGGTGGTATATCAGCGCGGGCCGAGTACTACTATCCGAGATGACACACCATGCAGGTGGTAGGCACCTAAGACGACACAGGGTGGTTTGACCGCACAGCGGGTTTTCGGAGTTGATAAAGTGTTTGTAGATTTAGAGTTAGATTCAAAGCTAAAATGCTCCTTGCGGTATTAATTTTTCTTATGCAAGATTAAAAAGTGCGGACCGCCTTCCAACCTCATCTTTGAACTGATGCTTGCAAGATGTTTTATATAAATGGGACTTTGATCAAACTATCTCAATAGTGGAAACTAATCACCACCGTATAGTCCTTACTGAAAGACTAGCTTTTATGAGACTTTGCACGGGTGTAAGAAACACTTGCGCCATATATTGTATATTTTTTCATCTATATCTAGACCATCGCTATTGCACTTCGGAGGAGGGGAAAGGGGAAGTAGGGAATGATATATCATATCAAGAAACAAGGAAAAATCGCAATAAGGGTAAATATGGGAATTTCAAGCCACACCGGCTTATCTCAATACAACAAAAACAACCCTCCCAAAACGCTAAACCCTAAGCCTTGAGCGGAAGCTCAGGGGTCTTGACCCGACCCCACGAGAAAAGCCCGGACTGGGCAGGTATGATATATGATATGTGCATTTCCCATTGCATGTGATTTCCTTCCATATAAAAAAGGGGGGGGTGAGCTAAGCGGTGTTCTGGGGGCAAGTTTAACCCGGAAGAAAAGGTGAGGTGGAAATTACCACAAAGTTGGGGTTGGGGGGGAGGGCATGAGGAGGTTGGGTGGAGCGATGGGGGAGAAGGTGGCGATGCAAACAGGTTTATAGAGTAGTTGAGGCTATTGAGAGAGAAGCGCAGAAGCTCAGTACGATATCGGAAGGCGGTAAGGAGGGCAATGCCCCCTCGGATTTAGGCCGTGCTGTGGGGAGCAGATGTCGGAGGCTGTAGTAGAGCCATTACTCCCGCATGGCCATTCTCAGCGGCGCACGAGAATGGTGTTCGGCCTTCTTCATCTCGGATGTCGGGGTTGACTCCGTCCCGTCCGAGTAGTAATTTCACCACTCCCTCGTGCCCATTCGAAGCAGCCCACCAGAGTGGTGTTTGCCGGTACTTATTTGGCCTGTCGGGGTTGATGTTGTCTCGTCCGAGTAGTAATGTCACCACTCCCTCATGCCCGTTGTAAGCAGCCCACCAGAGTGGCGTTCCACCGCATTCATCTGGCTTGTCGGGGTCGACGTCGTCCTGCTCAAGGAGTAGTTTCACGATTCCCTCCTGCCCCTCTTTGGCAGCGCCCGAGAGAGGTGTGCGGCCGGACCGATCTGGCTTGTCGGGGTCGACGTCGTCTCGCCCCAGTAGCGTTTTCACCACTCCCCCGTACCCAATGCACGCAGCCCACCAGAGTGGTGTTTCGCCATACCGATCTGCCATATTGGGGTCGACGTCGTCCCGTCCGAGTAGCATTTCCACCACTCCCTGGTACCCATTGCTGGCGGCCCACCAGAGTGGTGTTCGGCCTGCATTGTCTGGTTTGTTAGGGTCGATGTCGTCCCGTCCGAGCAGTATTCTCACTACTCCTTCGTACCCATTCCCAGCAGCCCACGCGAGAGGTGTATTACCCATGCAATTTTTCTGGTCGATATCACGACTTCCACCTCGGCCAAACCGGTGACAGTCTCAGCGATCCCAGAGATAATGCGTGATGTAGACCGCTGGACCGGGGAAGCCTATAGAAATCAATACGCCAAATATACGATTTTTGAGATTTCGAGTGGATTTTAGTGGATATGCGGTTATTGCGGTTGTCGGCGTAAGCAATTTGGCGCAGTCTGAAAGGTGACCTTGTGTAGATTCCCCAATTCAGTGAGGATATTGGAGAAGCGGTATGTGTTGGAGGTCAAGAGGAGGGAACACCGGAGAACGTGAAGGGTGCGTACCGGTATTGGAGATCGGGAGGGGGGCTGGTCGAGAGAGCTTTGACCTCGGGCGAATTCAGACGGGTTTCTGCTCGTGCGATTGTCGAGCCAGCCAGCAGTACTGTACGGTACGGTACTGCGCCTTCGCAATTACTCGGTTTTCAATTCCCCCCCTAATTCACCCCAGTTAGATGGTAACCGCTATCTACCAGGGTCCGGTAAGGAGCAATTGAACGGTTATTTAGGGTTAAGCAGCCAATTATATCCCTGTCCGTTCAGGTTAACTGTTCCCTACCCTAGTTGAGACCTGATTTCAGGTGTCCATTATTACACCACTAAGTGCGTGGCGCTCGTTTGATCACTATGCTACAAATACTGGATAATACGCCACAGTCTTCACCAGGCATACTGGCACTAAGGAGTTCGCGTTGAGAGCGGAGGTATCATACCCGCAAAAAGTAGAGGGTAAAGTGGATTAACTGTCCAGCGGAGCCTCCTTGCCTCCACAGCGTGACAACACCGCCACCATGGATCTTCGAGGACCCTCCTCCGTCTCCCGAGAGCTTTGGTGTAACACAATTCATAACAGCGCCAATCCGCAAAGTGACCCATGCTATGCTCGCTTCCCCTCCACCTCGTCTCTTTATCCGACCCAGACTTGCACCACTGGCATCCCCCAACCTCAACCCATCTACTATTGCTTCCAGCTTTTGTCGCCTATCATAGATTGTGGTTTCTTGCAGGATCGCGTCGGTACTCAGCGGGATCAGCAGGAATCAGGATTTGTCTTGGTCAGGGGGTAATGTGAGATAGCTCCGGGAGTGTCGTTGCTTCCGCATCACCGAACATCTTTGGGAATTTTCTTCAGGATCTCTGCCACTTGACTATTTTTCACCGCATCCGGTGCTGTGCCCTCATCCAAGCTACTGCGAAGACAGCTAAAGACACCACCTTGGGAGTGATGTGTTATAGTTGCTACTCTTCTGGAAAGGCACCTCCCTATTTCATCCTGAATGAGCGGTCTAGTCACAAATACTCAAGCGCCCGGAGACCGCAGGAAGATTCGGCTTAGCGAGTTAAGAAGCTGAATCCGATGTTCTGCCGGAGGTTCATCTAGAGCGTCGATTCATATGAATGTAGGCTTTTTAGAAGATTTAGTCTGCGACATTTTCACAATATTGGAAAGTCGTGACCCCCGTCCACCGATGACCTGCCTCAACTCCCCATAGGCCTACGCTATCTCCCCCGGCACCGCTTCCGGCCCGCTGACACCCGGTGCAGCATACTCGTCGATAGCTACTCCTTTTGAGCGGTGAAGCCAAAGTAAAACACGCAACGGCGGCACCCTATCCTCCAGCCCGACCGCACAAGCCAAGTCACCGACGAGCCAACCTCGGGGCTCGCCAGCACGTGCCCCCTATTTCCGGGGGTTCGTCCCTGTTACTCAGTATAAGTCCGGCCCACTCTCGGATCTCCGTGGTAAAACAAAACTGCCTCATCGGATTCACATTGGCCACAATCAGCGTACCAGCTTTAAACTTCTCGGTTTGTAGGAGCCATTCCCCTTCATCTTCAACCTAGCGGTCTTGAATGCCCTGGTGCCGTAACGAGTTCTAGTGGTAATAGTTAAGTCAGGACTTGAGGAAGCATCCGCAATGAAACAGCTGTTCCACACACTGATGGCAATGCTCGAAGAACCTGTATAATTACTCAAAGAGAGGGACTTTATCTGCTTTTCGCTTCCTAGGATAATATAGTGGGTGGGTGGTGGAGTGTGTCCGCTTCCGGAGTTGTTAAGGGCTAGAGAAAGGCGGAGTATTTTTCTGGACCCCGTGGGTGTCTCAGCGCTACCCAATCATTCACCCTCGAAGTTGTTCCCACAATACCTTCCTTGCGCCTAGCATATCGGTAGCAAACACCACACCTCTCTAAGTTCTATCTATTGGCCAGCACAAACCCTGAACTGAGATGAACGAACATCCTAGGGCGCCCCCGTTGGAATTGGCTAGCTCGGTATATATACAAACACACATATCCTTATGAATTAATCTGTTGATAAACCTGCATATCGCCCAACATAAAGGGCACAATAGAGTCCTTTGTGATATTACTACGGGCCCTAGAGCTCTTCCCGTAGCCACGCACCAGGTTCTGTGAATGGGGAGCGGGCTCTCTGATATCCTTAACGACCTCCAAGCACAGTACGGCGCCGGCACGGCACCGCACAATGGTCCGATCGTAGGTTGCGACCTTTACCATAACCTACCCCCGGATTCCAACGATGGAGGGGTTTGTCGGGACAACATTTAGTTTCCACGGCTAACAAATCTAGGCAGTAGTTCAAAGAGCCCTTGGGCATGCTAACAAATAGTCCTGCCAAAACCTATGATAATCTAGGTCCAAAACCTAGCACCAAATTGATTGGGGCGGCAGAGTAAATCCCCGGCGACACTGTTATCATACCGTATTCAGAACACAAAAAAAACTGTGATTAGTGCAGTGCTGTGCCTGCAAAAAGCCTTATCTCTGCTTCGGTTCACAGAAAGTGCGACAATTGGCTGCTATTACCTCCGAGCAGGTAGCCTGGTGATCACCGCTCCTTTTTTTAAATACCGCCACAAATTGTCACTCATCTCAGTTTAGCATTCAAGTAGTAATTTCACATAGCACACAATACGATTCACGTGAGACATGATAGTAGCATCTCGTAAGCCTACTAGAAGCTATCAACCGAGTGAATATAAGAAAACACCTTTGATCCCAATAAAGATGCAAGAGCGAGGAGGTCACACAGGATCATAGGCGGGGGGGGGGAGGTGAGCCAGTTTATATTTTTAAATACACAATTAGCTCCGGCACAATGGACAAGAACTTTGTGAACCTGCGATGACTTGTCCTCTGGCCAGTGTCCTTCCACACACAGCCCGTCTCAAATGATACCAACGCCCAATAGTATCTGCCAATCCCCGCAAGTCGGCGATCTTATATCCGCTTGCCTTAAGGAAACCTAATTTATCAGTACTTTGTGCAACACGGGCTCTTGTAGTAAAGATGCTATTGCCCCGCATCAAACTGGATAGTTCGAGACACGGTTTCCAAGCACAGTACCCTACGGCCGTGATTTAGGGTAAGATATCAGTTAGTTACGGTCGGGTTGCTGGAGTATAATTAGAACACTACTGTCTTAGGTGAGGGTGAGGCTCCCCCGTCTGGCCCGGGAGATCAACGGGTTCGTGACACCTGACCTTACCACGGGCCGAGTTCCATAGGAAGAAAAAATGGTATAGGCAAAAGGAGACTTGGAGAGGATGGAGTATCCCAACGCGCTTTGTAGGTCGTTGCCGGGCGGCACCGCTGTCCCTTCAACCCTCTTACATCAAATTCAGGTTCAATACCGGATATGATCGAAAAATTCCTTCAGCACCTAGGTACTCTGTGCTAGCTGGGTATGGAGCATCCTATTAGAGGCTGACTCTGGAAGCTCGGGAGTGTTACTAATCGTTCGGGAGTGTCATAGATTGTTTAAGCGCCATAGGGATTTATAGAGAAGATCTTTACCAACATGTTTTTCCTTCGCGATGAGGGGAGATTGAGGAGGATGTGAACATCGGGGGGGGCATAGAGAGAGGTGTGGTGGTCCATGGAAGGATGAGGATGCATTACCCTCTGTTCAGTTTGAGAGGAGTGCGGAGGAGGAGATTGTAGAAGCTATCCCCCCGGCCTTTCCCACACAGCATCCAAGTTTCCGAGCGAATCCTCTCACTCTGCTGCCCGCCGGATTGGGGAAGATATCTTAGCGTGGACTACTGAGTACTGCTCCTCGAGATGAAACACCATGCGGATGGTCAGACGATGCAGAATTGTTTGACTGGACAGCGAATTTTCGGGGATGATAAAGTTTTTGTAGATTTAGAATTGGTTTCATGCAAAAACGGTTCTTGCTGTATGAATTTTCCTTAGGAGGCAAGGCTAAAAAGTGCGGACCGCCTTCCAGCCTCGCTTTTAAGCTAACGCCTGGGGGGGGTTCTGGATAAACGGGTGACGAAACCATGTCAGTAGTGGAAATCAATCACCATCGTACCTTACCGAACGCCAGCCTTTAATGTCGCTTTGCAAGGGTGTAAGAAATACTTGCGCTGTATATTTCGTATTTTTTTCCCTTTATATCTAACCAACCGTCGCCGTTACACTTCAGAGAAAAGGAAACAATCTATTGCATAAACAGTAGATCAAGAGACAAAGGAAAACAATAATGAGAGTGGATATGATGGAAATTTAAGCACACCGGCTTTTATCTCAATATAGCAAAAATAACCCTCCTATAACTTTAATGCTTAACTCTAGGTTTTGGGCGGAAGCTCACAAATATTGATTCCACGAGAAAGGTCTGGACAGAGGGTTGGGCAGGTATGTGGCAGATGTGCACCCCCATTGCATGTGATTTCCCCGCATCAGAATGAGAAAACCCTTTAAGAGGTGTTTTGTTGCAAGCTTAGACCAAATGGAAAGGTCAGGTAGAAATTACCACAAAGTGGGATTTAAAGGGCGAGAGAAGGTTGGGTGGAGCGAAGGGGGGAGAAAGTGACAACAAACAGTTTGGAGTAGTTGTGGCCATTGCGGGAGCAGCACATAGGTTATCGGTACGATATCCGGAGGCGGTAAGGAGGATGATACATCTTCGGACTTAGGTTGGGCTGTGGGTGGCAGTTGTTGGAGGGTGTAGCAGGGCCATCACTCCCACGTGGCCATTCTGGGCGGCGCACGAGAATGGTGTTCGACCGTCATCATCTGGCGTGTCGGGGTTGACACCCCGTCCGAGCAGTAATTTCACGACTCCTTCGTGTCCATTGTGGGCAGCAGCCCAGAGTGGTGTTCGCCCGCACGTATTTGGCCTGTCGAGGCTGATATTGTCCCGCCCGAGTAGTAATTCTACCACTCCCTCGTGCCCGGTGCAAGCAGCCCACCAGAGTGGCATTATACCGTATTGACCTGGCTTGTCGGGGTCGACGTCGTCCCGCTCAAGTAGTAATTTCACAATTCCCTCCTGCCCCTTTTTAGCAGCCCGCGAGAGTGGTGTGGAGCCGGTCCGATTTGGCTTGTTGGGGTTGACGTCGTCTCGTCCCAGTAGCATTTTTACAATTTTCTCGTGCCCATTGTAGACAGCCCACCAGAGTGGCGTTTCGGTATGCAGATTTGCCCTGTCGGGGTCGACGTCGTCCCGTCTGAGTAGTATTTTCACCACTCTCTCGTGTCCCTTGTGAGCAGCCGACCAGAGTGGTGTTTGGCCAAACTGATCAGGCCTGTCGGGGTCAATGCGGTCCCGTCCGGACAGTATTTCCACGACTCCCGGATGCCCATTGCGGGCAGCGCACCAGAGTGCGGTCCGGTCTAGGTTGTCTGGTTTGTTAGGGTCGATGTCGTCCCTTTCGAGTAGTGTTTTCACCACCCCCTCGTGGCCATTGGTGGCAGCACACAAGAGTGGCGTATGACCTCTCTCATTGGGCTTGTCGGGCTCGATGTTGTCCCGTCCGAGTAGTAACTCCACCACCTCCTCGTGCCCACTGCGAGCAGCCCACGCCAGAGGTGTATCACCCATACCGATCTCACCAGCTTCTACCCCTACCAAACCAGCTACAATCTCAGCAAGCCCAAAGATACTGCATAGCGTAGACCATTGAACAGGGAAAGTTTAGCGAAATAAATAGGGTAAACATACAGTTTCTCCGCTTTCAGGAGGATTCAGTAAATATGTAACTATTTCAGTTGTCAGATAACCAGTGCGAGCAACACGGCCCAATCCGAAAGGTCCCTTTTTGCGCGGATTTCCAAAGATAGAGAAAAATAGTCCGTTGGAGATAGAAAGTGTGTGTGGGTTGGGGATTGAGAAGGGATATGCCAGAGATCGGGAGAGGGGCTGCTCGAGCGAGCTTTGACTTCTTGCGAATTTAGACAGAGTTTCTACGAGCACAATTGTCGAGTAAGCTGCGGCACTATCTGCAATTACCCGGTTTTCCGCCAAGACTTGGCATGGCTTAACGTAGGAGGTTCCTTGGAGTCTGGAATGCCCCCTTTGATTACCCCCATTTCTTCTTTTTTTGGTAAATCTGCAGTTTATTCGTACTATCATAAGTACTGTGCAGGAAAAACTATGGCATCCGCCCTAAGATATGGCCTAAAAACCTTAAACAAAAAAAATTTTCCCCTGCCCAATGCCCAATCCTATAGTCCCTCTGGTGTGGAACCAACAGCACGTCCACCCTCAAAATAAGGAAGGCAGAAAAGGAAAACGCCCCGGTAGACACCAAACAAAAGAGACCTTTTTTCTTGTTTTAGGGTCCAGGAAGCCTTTCTTTGTCAGTAACCAAGGCCAGGCTGGGAAAACTGCCCTATGGGGATGTTTTATTTAACCCAAGCCTACGAAGCTCCAAAGTTCAGCCTGGGGATAAGATCATATTAAGACTAGCGGTATTGTTTTGCCTCATATTCATCTTCCAAACGGGAAAGTGAATAGTGGGGTAAGGAAAATTGGCAGTATGGAGCTTGCTATCATACCTCAGTTAGCATAACAAGTAATAGAGAGATGATTTTAGGTGCCTATTATTTCACTACTATGATACTACATGGGCGGCGCTCGTTTGGTCACCACGCTACAAGTAGTATGATACAAGATGTCATTGCCCCGCATCAAACTATATAATAATGTGATAGTTCGAAACCCCGTTTTCAAGTCCGGTACCTTACGGCTATGATCTAGGGTAAGGTATTAGTTAGTTACCATACCGGTAGGGCTTCTACTGTAGAGTATCGTATAAGTAGGACACCACTGGGGCTCCCCTGTCTGGCCCGGGGGGTCGCATGGGTTCGTAACGCCTGACCCGATCATGGGCCGAATCCCACGGGAAGAAAAAATGTTGTAGGTAGGAGGCGCCTCCAAGAGTACTGTACCGGTATGGAATATCCCAACTCGCTCGTAGGTCGTTGTTGGCACAGCTGTCCCCCCTCTTACCGGATAAAATTCAGGTACAACACCAGATACACCCGAAAAATTCCTTCTTCACCTAGATACTCTGTGCTAGCTAGATATCGAGCATTTTATTAGGGGTTGGGAGGTGATTGCTAATCGTTCGGGAGTGTGATAGATTGTTCAAGCGCTCCAGTGATCTACGAAGGTTTTACCGGCATGTCTTTCATTCGTAATGACAGGAGGGTGAGGAGGATGTGAACATCGGGGGGGATATAGAAATAGGTCTGGCGGTCGATGGAAGAATGAGGATGCATTATCCTCTGTTCGGCTAGAGAGGAGTACAGAGGATATTGTAGAAGCTATCTCCCCTACCTTTCCTAAACAGCATCCAAGTTTCCGAGAAAACCCTCTCACTCTACCGTCTGCCGCTGTAGGTGGGTTGGAGGGGGTATACTGGCACAGGTTGAGCACTGCTCTCCGAGATGGAATACCGGGTGGATGGCCGGACGATACAGAATTGTTTCACTGGACAGCGAGTTTTCGGAGTTGATAAAGTGTTTCTAGATTTAGACTTGGTTTCGCGCCAAAAGGATTCCCACTGTATGGATTTTCCTCGGTAGGCAAGGCCAAAAAGCGCGGACCGCCTTCCAACCTCACCTTTGAGCTGACGTTGGGGGGCTCTAGATAAACTGGGGCTTGATTAAAGCATGCCAATAGTGGGAATCAATTGCCACCGTATGATACCTTACCGAACGACCAGCTTTATGTCGCTTTGCACGGGTGTAGGAAATACTTGCGCTGTATATTTCGTATTTTTTTTCCCTCTATATCTAACCCGTCGCCGTTACACGTCAGAGAAAAGGAAACAATGTAGACTATTGCATAAATGGTAGATCAACAGACAAAGGAAAACAACAATAAAAATGGATATGATGGAAATTTCAAGCCATACTGGGCTTATCTTAATATAGAAAAAATAACCCTCCTATAACGCTTAACTCTAGGTTTTGGGCGGAAGCTCACAAATCTTGATTCCACGGGCAAGGTCTGGACACAGGGTTATATATATAGGTATGTAGTAGATATGTGCATTCCCATTGCATGTGATTTCCTCGCATCAAAAAGAGAAAAACTTTGAGAGGTGTTTTGTGGCAAGCTTAGTCCAAATGGAAAAGTTAGGTAGAAATCAGAGTGGGGTTTTGAAGAGTATGAGGAGGTTGGGTGGGTTGAAGGGGGAGGGAGGGTGGCGATGACAGAGAGATTTATGGAGTAGTTGCAGCCATTGTGAGAGCGCCACATAGGTTATCGGTACGATATTAGAAGGGCGGTAAGGAGGGCGATGTGATACCTCTTCGGACTTAGGTTATGCTGTGAGCGGCAGTTGCCGGAGGGTGTAGCAGGGCCACCACCCGCGTGTGGCCCTTCATAGAAGCGCACAAGAATGGTGTTCGGCCGTCATCATCTGGCATGTCGGGGTTGACACCCCGTCCGAGCAGTAATTTCACGACTCCTTCATGTCCATTGTGGGCAGCAGCCCAGAGTGGTGTTCGCCCGCACTTATTTGGTCTGTCGGGGTTGACGTCGGCCCGCCCGAGGAGCATGCTCACTACTCCCTCGCGCCCATTGCAAGCAGCCCGCGCGAGAGGTGTTTGGCCGGTGAGATCTGGCTGATCAGGGTTGACATCACCCCGTCCGAGTAGTAATCTCATCACTCCCTCGTGTCCATTCGAAGCAGCATACCGGAGTGGTGTTAGGCCGCACCGATCTGGCTTGTCGGGGTTGACGTCGTCTCGTTGGAGCAGTAACTTAACTACTCCCTCGTGCCCACCACAAGCAGCCCGCGAGAGTGGTGTGTTGCCATAATCATTTGGATTGTCGGGGCTGACGTCGTCCAGCTCAAGGAGTAATTTCACGATTCCCTCGTGCCCCTCTGAAGCAGCCCCCCAGAGTGGTGTATGGCCGGAAAAATCTCGCTTGTCGGGGTCAACGTCATTCCGCGTAAGGAGTAATTTCACCACTCCCTCGTGCCCACCTAAAGCAGCCCACCAGAGTGGTGTGCATCTATTCTCATCTGGCTCGTCGGGGCTGACGTCGTCCCGCCCGAGGAGGAGTTTCACGATTCCCTCGTACCCCTCGTTAGCAGCCGCCGAGAGCGGTGTGTAACCATCCTCATCTAGACCATCGAGGCTAACGTCGTCCCGCTCGAGGAGTAATTTCACGATTCCCTCCTGCCCCTTGTTAACAGCCCACGAGAGTGGTGGTGTGGAGCCGGTCCGATTTGGCTTGTTGGGGTTGACGTCGTTCCGTCCTAGTAGCATCTTCACTACTCTCTCGTGCCCATTGCAGGCAGCCCACCAGAGTGGTGTTTCGGTATGCAGATCTGCCCTGTCGGGGTCGACGTCGTCCCGTCTGAGTAGTATTTCCACCACTCTCTCGTGCCCTTTGTAAGCAGCCCACCAGAGTGCGGTTCGGTCTTGTTTGTCTGGTTTATTAGGGTCGATGTCGTCCCGTCCGAGCAGTATTCTTACCACTCTTTCGTGCCCTTTGTAAGCAGCCCACCAGAGTGCGGTTCGGTCTTGGTTGTCTGGTTTATTAGGGTCGATGTTGTCCCGTCCGAGCAGTATTCTCACCACTCCTTCGTGCCCTTTGTAAGCAGCCCACCAGAGTGCGGTTTGGTCTTGGTTGTCTGGTTTATTAGGGTCGATGTCGTCCCGTCTGAGTAGTATTTTCACCACTCTCTCGTGCCCTTTGTAAGCAGCCCACCAGAGTGCGGTTCGGTCTTGGTTGTCTGGTTTATTAGGGTCGATGTCGTCCCGTCCGAGCAGTATTCTTACCACTCCTTCGTGCCCATTCTCAGCAGCCCACGCGAGAGGTGTTTTACCCATACTGTCTTTTCTATTGACACCACAACCATCCACCTCCGACAAACCAGCTACAACCTCCGCAATCCCAAATATAATGCGCGGTGTGGACCGCTCAACGGGAAAGTTTGTCGAAATTAACACGGCAAATACCCGGTTTCTGTGAATTCAAGAGGCTTTTAGTGGATATGTGGTTATTGCAGTGGTCGGCGCAAGCAATTTCGCGCGATCTGAGAGCTTATTGTTTGCGTGGACTCCCCTGTACAGAGAAGAATATTCGAGAAGCGATGTGTGTTTGAGGTCATAAGGAAGGCATGTTGGCGAGCGTACGTTGGAGATCGGGAGAGAGTGTGATTGAGAGAGCTTTGACTTCCTGCGAATTCAAGCAGCTGCAGCAAGTTTCTGCGAGCGAAATTGTTGAGTAGCTGCGGGACTTGCTGCATTACCCGGCTTTCAGCCAATCCTTAGCATTGCTCAAGGTGCATCGTGTCTGAAATGCTCCCTTGATTACCCTAGTTCGGCTATGGTGAGGGAACTCTGTAGCCGGAGTGCTTCGCCAAGAAAATATGGCCCGTCTTCAACCACCAAAGGACTTTCAACCACCAGTGTAATGAGAATTATGGCTCTATTAGGTGATAGATTGGGTGATTCTCTATACACTAATAGAGAGAAAATGGAAATATCTCAAGTTTTCATGGAGATATAAGGGTTTAAAATGTTTAAAATTTTGGAGGAAAAAAGATGAATGTCCGCAATAGGTTAATTACAGTTAACTTCCATGGAGAGGCCAGTTAATTGATATTTGCCAATACATTAACCTGTAAAAGATTCCAGTCTTGGCAGATTAATCTACTGTTAATACACAAGAATGAATGTCCGCCCGCTCCGACTACAGAGTTCCCTCACCATACAGAGTTCCCTCACCATAGGGGTAGGGGTCAAGTATTGGGACAAGCAGGGGTAGCAGAGGCCTGTGCATATACCTTGGAAGGGGTATCAAAGAACCAAAAAAAGGTAAGATAACTACTAATTAGAGTAATTCTTCAACCCCCTGCTTGTCCCAATATTTCCCCCCCTCACCCGAGTACAAGTATCATACCCCTGTTCGCCAGCCGTCTACCGCAGTTTCGCCATGCCCCGGGCGGAGACTGTACCAGTGTCCTGGAGCCGGGGATGAGGGCGGAGGTATCATACAGCCCCCGGTAGAAAAAATCGGGAAACGGCGATCGGGCTTCTGAGGTTTTGATTGGAGGGTTCAGTGTGCTCGAGCCAATCGAGCAACCGTGTTTCTGACTTTTAATTTCCACATTTCCCGATTTTTTCGACCGGAGGCTGTACTCGTGAAGGGGGAAGTGGGTTGACAGGACATTGGAAGCCTCCTTATCCACAACAACCCCTTTGGCTAGGGATGCCCTATTAGAGTTACTCAAGTAAAGATCGCTATCTCCGTGACAACCGTGGTTGCTAGCGAACTTGAAAAAATAGGGATTTCGCAGATCACTAGTGGAGTGCCGGAGCCCCGGTGCATAGACCAAAGTTAGAATTTAGAAATCCGAAGCCTTACAGTAGAGAAGCAACCGTGCCCATACAACGCTGGGGAAAAACAAGGAATACCCAATGACACAAACTTCTTGCTGCAAAGAGGCCTTCTTCCCTCTCAAATGTTGGCCAAGAGCTCCAACTCCGAACTTTCGCTCCGGCTTGGGGCACCTTCACTCTATTCGCAGAGCTGACTGCGACGTTTGCTAGTTGCGAAGTGGCTTGGGGTGGGCTGCTCTTGTTTATCAAGAAAATATGGGGTCTCCTACTGTAGCTTACTAACTGAACTATGGTAGGGGTTCATGCGCCACTCCTAAAGCGGCTGAGGCTGGTGACAAAATTGGCGAGAGGAGCGGGGTGTAGCAGCCCAAACTATGCTACGGTACTTCACGCCTTCCGCCCAATATCATACCTTGTCAAGCTACAAAAATATCGAAAATTTGATATCATGGTCTTAAATTCTTTCAAATATCTATCCAAGCACTTACGGATTATTAAAGAATTGTTGGCTACCATTCAAAATCTTTAAAAGAAATAATTGTGCAAAGAGCCATGTACTAACCATAACTCTCTCGGCAATACCTTAACTAGTTTAGATAGAGTTCTAAAGGGAGAGTAGATTCCTGGAAACTGTTTCTCATAGATGAAGATTTGTCACTAGCTAGAAGGTGGTGAATATGACTGTTCTAGTGGAAAACCCTCCACACGACTTCTTATGGTTGGCGCAAAGCCTCCGCCATACCAACAGCCAATCCTCGCTTTCTCCCCATCTTCCCCCTTTGTCTACTGTAATCCCGTGTTGCCCCATAAGCGTCAAGTAGCCCTTGTCTTGACCTTTTGTTACTTTAGCACAGGTGTCCGGAAGGAGAAGATTGACGATGATATACCGAGGCGGTGCTTTAAACCCTTCCGCGTCCAGGCCACTCGTCCCGTATCGTGTCTATAAAATCAGGGGAAATAATAAGTTGTAGAAAGAATAAATAAATACCAAAAAAGTAGAGAAAAAAAGTAATTATGATGAAAATTCCAGGTAGCAGAGGCTTATCTCAATAATAATATTATAATAGAACTGCCCCCCTCCCCCAATCCCTCATAGTGCCAAACCCTAGACCGCAAAGAGGCTCAGAAATCCTGACTTGACTCCTTAAGAAAAATCCCGATAGATGGTTGAACAGATGTGCGACAGATATGCATAGCCCCAATGCGTATGATATGATTTCCTTCCACCGAAAAGATGAAGAAGGAGGATAGTTTAAACGGTGTTTCTGTGGCATGGCGATTCTGGATGGAAAAGCAGGAAGGAGGTTAGCCCCAGGGCGGTGATTTAAGCTACGGGGGGAGGTTGGGCACTGGTGAGGAGGGGACAGCGGCAACGATAGACATGTTTATGAGTTGCTGCGGCCCCTGCAGAAATGGCACCCAGTTATTAGTAGGAATCTGGAGGCACTGAGGAGGACGTCGGCTCTGCAGGCTTGTTGCGGGGGGTGAATCGCGTAACGGTCAAAAGGTCGAACTAGACTAAATCAGAAACTTCATTCGCTCGTCATCTTCAAAACTAACTAACCAAACATAAGTCTATAATTATAAGAATAATAAAACCATCTTAGTCATTCTATCGTCTGCCACACCTGCCAACCTCTCCTTCATGCATAATCCCATTTGTCTGCGTACCTCCGTAATAAGAATGAAGGAAAGACTTAACCAGGAATCCATCCGTCTATCCTTCCGTCTGGAACAAATGAAATCACTAAAGACATTTTCCCGTCTTGTCCCTCATCTATCCGCTTCCATCAACTCTGACAGGGCTTAGGTCGTGCATGGGTCGTGGACATCGGTAATAGAGCTATGATACCACTCTCATGCGGCTACATCTGGTGCCCCCTGGAGTGGTATTCGGCAATTGTCATCTGGCTTGTTGAGGTTGAGGTTGTCTCGTTCCAGTAGCATTTTCACCACTCCCTCGTGTCCATGATAAGTAGCCCACCAGAGCGGTTTTTGACCGTGCATATTTGGCTTGTTAGGGTCGACGTCGTCCCGTGCGAGGAGCATTTTCACCACTCCCTCGCGCCCATTGTAAGCAGCCCACCAGAGTGGCGTTTGGCCGCACAGATCTGGCTTGTCAGGGTTGACATCGTCCCGTCTAAGTAGCATTTTCACCACTCCCTCATGGCCATATACAGCAGCCGACCAGAGTGGTGTTTGGCCGCAGTTATCTGATTTGTCGGGATAGACGTCATCCCGTTCAAGTAGTATTTTGACTACTTCCTCATGCCCTTTGATGGCAGCACACCAGAGCGGTGTATGGCCGCCCTCATCGGGCTTGTCGGGCTCGATGTTGTCCCCTCCGAGTAGTAATTTCACCACCCCCTCGTGTCCATTGCGGGCAGCCCACGCGAGAGGTGTATTACCCATGCTGTCTTTTTGGCCGATCTCACAAGCTTCCACCTCTACCAAACCAGCTACAATCTTAGCAAGCCCAAAGATACTGCGTAGTGTAGACCGTTGAACAGGGAAAGGGTAAACATACAGTTTCTGTGCCCTCGGGAGGATTTTGGTAGATGCGAATACCGTTTCAGTGGTGAAATGGCTTCGGTGCGAGCAACACCACCCAATCTAAAACGTCTCTTTTTTGCGTGGGTTCCCCAAGATGGCGAAGAATATTCCAGAGATGGTCCGTCGGAGATAGAAAGAGGGTGCTGGTTGGGGATCGAGAAAGGATGTGCGTTAGAGATCGGGAGAGGGATTGGTCGAGAGAGCGGACTGCTGCGAATTCAAATACCGTATTAACTCGTACTCGAGTGCAGTCTCCGGCGGAAAAAATCGGAAAACGAAGATCTGGATTTTGGGGGTGTGATTAGAGCATTCGGTAGAGCCAATTGAGTAACCGTGTTTTAAACATTTAATTTCCGGAGGTTGTACAAGAGTAATCCACTAAATTTATCTCCTTATGCGAGGAGAATTAAAGCATTAAGGAGTCTTAGGTGAGGAATTGGCCCCCGTTCTATTCTATAAATGGGTTACTGGACAGAATTTTGAAACTCGCTGTTCTACTTGGACCTTCACCCACTGTCCTAAAGGAAGGTCACCAGCCCAGGAGAGCAGTTTTTGGGGGCAGCAGTCAGCCTACGGAGGTACAGCTCCTAAGTTTTGTATGTTCCACAAAGGGTAAAGGAAGAAAACCCAGCTTGTAGAACCTACAAAACTTGGGTGCTGTGCCTCCGTATGCCGGTATACCTTCTCCAATCCGCCCACACTCACCTTGGTTTCCTGAATACACCGAGAAAGTCGCTGAACTGGGCTTAACAGCTGCCGTTGTAGCCTCTGCTTCACTTAGTCGTAGGTGCATTACTCAAATTCTCGATATCACCTACCTGCGCAATATCACCACATCATCCCACCAAGATAATAATAATATTATGCTTTACCATCACCACACCGGCCCTACTTGTAGGGCCCCCAACCATCCTACTATCCTTCGCTCCCCCTATTCCCCCACTACTAGGGCCCTTTCCAATTTTTATTCTTCCCCCTACCCCCGTCACAGCTCCCCTTTCTCCGAAATAAAGCCACCATGATAGTACTAAGCATCGCCAGGATGGCCAATATTCTAGCCTAGTTTGCCGAAGTGGTGAAAGCTCATTTTTTACCCCCTTTTCGCCTCATTTTTGGTACCCGCCTCCCCGGAGAAGGAAGAGGAATCGAGTGAGGGTATGATGGTAGAATGGGGATGCTACCTGGATGGCCTGCTCACATGCTTCTGGTTTGTTTGGCTTATTTACCATAGAACTGTATAGCTAACTAACCTAAGAAGTAGTTCAATAGGACATCAAATGCACTGACAGATAGCCCCCTAGGGCGCAGAGTTTACCGCTAACCCAATCGAGGCAGCAGAGTAAATCCCTACTGACACTCTTAATAGGCTGTATTTGGAATGAATAAAACTACAGTGATTGGTCCAGAACCGTGTCTACAAAAAAACAACCGAGCTCTACTTGGGTCTGGCCGTAGGAGTTTCTACAATTGGCTGGTATTATTTTCGGGCGGGTAGCCTATGGCCATTATTTCCTCGTTGCTTATAATTCCATCACTGATGGTCACTCGGCTCATTCTAGTGTTCTAACTGTGATTTTATTTCTACATTGCATAGTATAGGATTCAATATGATACAGCATAGTAAATTACCCCAAATCAACCAAAAGATATTAGCCAGGCCAATAGGGAAAAACTTTTGATCCCAATAAAAGTGTGAGAGGGAGAATTGGGGGCTCCACGTGACACACAGAAGTGGGGAAGAAAATCTATTTTAAGGGTTTGAAGGCACCCGGCATTTCTATGATATCATACCAGGAACTCGGCACACCCAAATCGCCTTCCCAGTAGCAGCCTCCTGCACAGAGACCTCTCCTCATGCTGCCCAAGCATCATATTGAAGTCTTTTGTCCCCCCAATCTCCCAACCTCCGCAGGTCGACAGTCTAAAAACCCCCTATCGCAAGGAACTTAATTTATCCGAGTCAGCACTTTCTGTAGCATGACCTACTGTAGTATACCCGGAAGACAAAAGTGCATGAGTTTTTGTGCAACGGAGCCATCGCCAAAAAGAAATCTTCTCATTAGGAATAAAACATACAAAGCACCAACTACCACAACCACGCCTCTACGGACCCCCGGCGCGGAGTCCCAGCATGCCCAAGTCAAGTCTCTCTCAGAACTCACAGTCACAGTAAAGAAGATAGAGTCTCTTGCCAAGCTTCTAGTCATATGCACAACAACTCTGTCTCAGTTGATGGTTGCCGGATGGCCTAGGTTGTGGCCTGCGGTGGACCCACTCTACTGTAATACACTCCAGCCTAAATCCACCCTTTATAAGCGTATAAGACAGAGTTCGTACCAGGCGGAGTAAGGCCTCTGCATCCTTCTCGGTATTATTTCTTTGGCATGTGCTCGTGCGTCGTGTGGTGGGGCATTGGGGAGGATTCTTGTCTTGAAAAGATTTTCGGTGATTTTTTTATAGCGATCTTTTTTTTTTCGTTTCACAAAAACTCATGCACTTTTGTCCTCCGGGTGTAGAGATATGATACCTCTTGCCATATCAAGTCTTACCGCAGTAATTTATCTTATAGTATCAGTTAAGTACAGTTCTTGGACAAAAGTGATTGTTGGTGGATCCGAGTAGCTCTGAAAGCACATGAAAAAGCCCGAAACTCGGAGTCTCTGAAAATCCCGGTTCCCCATCCCCATGGCTTATTCGGCTGAAACGAAATATATCAACAAACAGCCAAAGAGTTAGAAAATCCGAAATTCATATTTCTATACTGTAACATATCCCTTTGTTCTGTGGAAACACCTGTCAATTTACATAGCCCCTCCTAAATCACAAGCTAAGTGCTGAGAATTTGTATGGATGCTCGTAGAAAAGATACATATCCCAAGAGTTTCCAATTTCGCATTGCCACAGTTCATTCAATATTGCACCTTATGCTCCAATGTTGAAATATCACAAATTGAGTGCTGGGAACCACTATTTTACCCGGAATTGACTTACTTGCACAGTAGGTGGTCGAGTTCTGGAACCCTAAAAAAACATCAGTTTAGGTATAAACATGGCCACAAGCGATGACTTTTGACAAGGCACTTCACAATACAGTAAGGTAGGATATCATTCGAACACCACTCCCTTAGGGGAAGGGGGAGTTTTGCCTTTCCTAGCTGGGATTAAATAGGATCGCGACGCCTGATCTGAGCGTGGATGGAATGCTCGCAGAGGGGAAAAAGTTATAGTGGGCGCAAGGAGATTTTGGGAGAGCAGATATCTCAACCCCCTCATAAATCGATATTGCGCACCACCGTAGTCCATTCAATCACTCTTGCCAAATTAAGGTAGAATACCGGACGTACTTGAAAATCCCGTTATGCACCAATTATAGTTACGATATGCAGGTAACAAATATAAAGCATTTGAGCCAGGCATTGGCGACCAAAAAAGCAGGGATTACGGCAACACCTGCTGAGTCCCATCAGGAAAAGCAGGTGACCAAGTTGCGTGTGGGCGGGTCGGAGAAAGCATACTAGTGCGGGCCGGGCACCACAAGTACTCTCCAAAATGGCACACCGTGCGGTGGCAGGCGTCTAAGACGATACAGAAAGTTTGGCTGGGTAGGGGTTTTTTGAGATTATACGGTGGTTGTAGGATTAGAATTGGGGGTTGTTCCACAAATGAAAGGCTCCCTACCGTGCTAATTTTCTTTGGTAAGCAGGACTGAAAAGTGCGGACAACCTTCCAACCTCGCCTTTGAGTTCAAGCTTGGAGGGGGTTCTGGATAGACAGGATCTTCACTCAATCATGTTCATAGTGGAACCCGACCACCATCATACTTTACTGAATAGCCACCGGTAGTTCTTATGTCGCTTTGCACGGGTGTAGGAAGTAGCTGCACTGTGTAATTTGTCCTTTATATCTAGACAACCGTCGCGTCCGTACTTTGGAGAGGAAAGAGGAAACAATAAATTGTAGAAAAAGTAAATGAATAACTAAAGAGAAAGCAATAGAAGTAAATATGATGGAAATTTCAAGCCACACCGGCTTATCGTAATAAGATAGAAATAGCCCTCTTATAATGCTAAAATCTAGGTTTTGGACGGAAGCTTGGGAATCTCGCCCGACCCCGTGAGAAGACTCCGGAGGATAGAGGGCCAGGAAGGTGCGTGCATCCCCATTGCATGCGACTCCATTCCGCTAAGGAGATAGGAACTTTAAGTGGTGTCTTTGTAGTAGGCTTACCCCGGAAAGAGAGATAAGATGGGGATTATCACAAGGCAGTGTTTTAAGGGGCAGGAGAAGGTTGAGTGAGGTGAGGGTAGGGAGGCGGTGACGGCGACAAGCGGACTTATAGAGCGGGTGCGGCTATTGCGAGAGCGGCACTATGTTATCAGTACGATATCGGAAAGTGGTAACGAGGGCGATGTCTCTTTGGGCTTAGGTGGGTGGTACGTGGGCGGCAGCTGTTCGGGGCTGTAGCAGGGCTATCACTTGCGTGTGGCCATTTCTAGCAGCATACAAGAGCGGCGTTTTACCGTACTTGTCTGGCTTGTCGGGGTTGATGTTGTTCTGTCCAAGCAATATTCCTACCATGACATCGCGCCCATTCTTGGCAGCCCACGCAAGTGGTGCTCGGCCTTCGTTGTCTGGCTTGTTGGGGTCGATGTCATCTCGTGCCAGTAGTGCTTTCGCCACTCCCTCACGGTTAGTGTAAGCAGCCCACCAGAGTGGTGTTCGGCCGTACTTGTCTGGTTTGTTGGGGTCGACGTCGTCCCGTCCGAGTAGGATTTTCACCACTCCCTCGTGCCCATTGCGGGCAGCCCACGCGAGTGGTGTTCCGCCTTCGTCTTCTGGTTTGTTGGGGTCGATGTCGTCCCGACCGAGTAGTATCCCCACCACCCCCTGGTGCCCCTTGCGGGCAGCCCACCAGAGTGGCGCTTGGCCCGCACCGTTTGTCTTGTTGGGGTCGATGTCATCCCGTGCCAGTAGTACTTTCACCACACCCTCATGCCCATTCATAGCAGCCCACCCGAGAGGTGGGTTACCCATGGTATCTTTTTAGTTGATATCACAGCCTTCCACCTCCGCTAAACCAGACACAATCTCAGCAATCCCGGAAATAATGCGCAGTGTAGATCGTTGGACTTGGAAGGTTTACCGAAATCGACACGGCACGTATACGGCTCCCGCGCTCCCGAGAGGATTTTACCGGGTGTGTGGTTATTGCAGTCGTCAGCGCGAGCAGTCTCGCGCAGTCTGAAAGGTCACTTTTCGCGCGGATCCTCCAATACAGAGGGGAATATTCGAGAAACGGTGTCCGTTGGATGTCAGGAGGGCACGCTGGAGATCGGGAAAAAGTGCGCGTTGGAGATCGGGAGAGGGGCTTGCTTGACCAGGTACGAATCCAGATAACATAGGTTTCTGTAATTGTCGAGTGAGCTGTTCTCGGGTACCAAAAAGGTCGGAATGAGAACGGAAGTGGAGCAGAATAGGCGTGAATGGTGGAGTGGATTCAGGGGACAGGGGAGCCCACAACAAGTTCTTGGCAACAGGTTGTTATTGAAAGAATATTGTGGCTATTGAGACTTGGAGACCCCATTCGACTCTTAGCCTGTGGCGCAATTCATTGGAGTTCTAGCTCCGCTCTGCAAAGTAGCCACGCCAAACGCCTCTTTCTCCCAACCTGTTCCATTTACAGTCTCCACCGTACTCGTGCCAAGGTTGTAGCTCGGCTACAACCGGGGGCACTCTAAAGAGTGCCTGACAGCTCAACGTGAATTTACAGCTCAACGCAAGTTTGTGGCTTAGCATGGTTTTGTGGCTCAATACAACATGATCTCAGGGCTAGGGTTTAGTATAACAGAGTTAATTAAATGCTATGCCTGTCCGATACCCGCCAGTCCTGTAAATACAAAGTGTTTAGCTGCTAAGACATTATGACTTAGTAGGTTTCCTGAGCTTTGCCTGTTTCTTCAAACCAGTGGCCATTAGCTTAGATACTTTTTTTTTATAGGCTTGAATGGAACGTCTTTTTTTAACATATGCTCTCATCTGCTTAAGCAGAAGCTTTTGTTTGACTTCCTCCTCCTTTTGGCGAGTTTGGTCCTCTTTCTCCTTTGCTTGCTGATCCTTTTGCAGTGCATTTTGAGCCTGTCGTAATTGCCTTTCAGCCTTTTCCACTTCAGTATCTAGCCTTTTTTGAACCATGTGACGAGCCTCAGATGCATAAAGTACTCCTCCTTTCTGTACCTGCCTTCTGTTCTGTGACTTGCGCTTAGCACTTTTGGCTTGCTCTGCTGGTTTGGTATGCTCTAGGCTTTCCATCGCTAGGGCTCCAGACTGTGCTTGAGTTAATCCTCCTTGAAGAACTAACTTTAGCCTTCGCTGAAAAGTTGGTGAAAGATCAGCTGCATCCCGAAGCAGCTCATCACCCTGTCTCTTAAGACTACGAATAGTATCTGGCATTGTAAGGGTAGATGCTGGTGGCCGGGGTGGTGTGGTTGGTGCATCAGCAAAAAAACCTTTTTCACCGGACATATCGAGCCCGCGTCCGGACGAAGCCAGTCCGCTCTTTGCCTCCCGTTCTTCCGGATCTCCTGAGCCCTCTTTGCCTTTCATCTCTTGCGTCTGGTGCGCCCGGACGCCCCACTTTCACTCCAAAGCGTCCGACGCCCTCCTTGCGACCCCACCCCCTCCCAGCGCCTTCCTGTTGTATCCGCCCCCTTATCCTCTCGTCTACAGGCCTCCTGCCTACTGTTACCAACTGCGCGCATCCGGCAGCCCTCCCAGATTCCCTCTCACCTCTAGTGACCTAGATCTGTCCGCTCCCATCCGCTGACATCCTACGTTGTGCTTTTTTTAGCCCGCGCCCTACTGTCACTTCCATAATTCCCTTACTGTTCACAAGACGCCCGGCACGGCCGCCATGGAGACCCCCTACTTTGGTTGGCTTCGCCACAGGAGAGAATAAATTGGGATTATTAATCATCCGCAGAACTCACGCGGCCGAGTTGAAGCTGGACACTTTCTAAGGGAATATCTCCCTTAAGTCGCCGGCTTCAACTCGGCCGCCTACTCAATTCAATCTATTTAAAATATTCCCTTAAACGCCCGCAGATCGTATATTACTCCCGCGGCCCAGTTGAAGCCGGACACTCACTATGGGAACTGCCATCTTAAGTGTACGGCTTCAACTTGGCCGCATATTCATGCAGAACAATTCAACCTATTTAAAATATTCCCTTGAACGCCCGCGGATCGTGTAGTACCCCGGGTGGCCGAGTTGAAGCCGGACACTCAATATGGGCACTGCCATCTTAAGTGTACGGCTTCAACTTGGCCGCATATTCATGCAAAACAATTCAACCTATTTAAAATATTCCCTTAAACGCCAGCGGATTGT
>Ga0307517_10000224_pt1 | contig 95916 bp, 63 predicted proteins | sample 23_EM_MG_FD_194515 | JGI IMG/M metagenome (GOLD analysis project Ga0307517, IMG submission 194515) | Populus trichocarpa ectomycorrhiza microbial communities from riparian zone in the Pacific Northwest, United States - 23_EM | ecosystem: Host-associated > Plants > Roots > Unclassified | place... | reverse complement strand
GGCTTTCGTAGGCCGATCGAATTCGGCCTATATGGGCCTAGGCTGTCTTCCGGAGCGGCCTGCCTTAGCCCGGCCTACGGCCTATAGGCCGGCCTACCATCGGCCTGGCCCGTTGGGAACACTGAGTATCACTGTCGGTTTTCCTGTGAGGGGACCAGAATTTTAGGAGCCACATAAAGCGCTGGGGTAGCGTGGGTGGTTTAGTTGAGGGAGGGGGGTCCTTGGGATCCGATACCCCCTCCTGCCCATTGACGATTGCCGACGGGAGCACAAGTGGGGTGTTAATGCCGGCGATGTCGCTATTTGAATCACGATCTCTGAATTGCATATCCACAGCACACTCGTCCCCATTACGGGCAGACGCCAGGAGGAGGGCCTGGCCACTGTGATCGACTGCGCGTGAACCGGAATTGCCCAGTAGGATCTCCACAATTTCGTCATGCCCTTCGGAGAGAGCCAACGATAGTGGGGTTTGGTTGTTCATATCCGGCAGGGCAATGTAGACGTCTTGCCGCTCTAAAAGCACCTTTACTACCCCCACACACCCGCGCAAGGCAGCCCACGAGAGTGGGGTCCGCCCATTCCGGGTGTCTATGGTATTGGGATCAACATTCTCTCGTTGCAAAAGCATCTTTACTACGCCCTCCTGCCCCCTTTCCGCTGCCCAGGAGAGCGGCGTTCGGCCATATTTGGTGTCTGGCTGGTCGGGGTCGAGGCCCCCTCCTTTCAAAAGTTTCTTTACTACGCTTCCATGCCCTCTCTCTGCTGCTAACGGGAGAGGCGTTTGGTAGTATTTGGTGTTAGCCTGGTTTGGATCCACACACACACCCACCGGTCCCAAAAGATTCTTAAGCACCTCTTCGTATCCGTTCAGAGCAGCAAACCAGGGGGTCGTTGGGTCACAAAAGCCGTCAACCTGCTGCGGAACCTTCCCAGGTTCAAAAAGAGCCCCTACTCCACCTTCACGCCCGACTAGGGCCACCCACGTGCGTGGTGCTGGGCCAAAAAGGGAGTCTCTTAAATTATGATTAACCTCTTTTGATTCCAGAAGGATCTTAGCAATTCCCTCTTGCAGACGCAGAGCCGCTGAGGCGGTCTGACAGTAGCGGCTTACCGCATCGAGATCAGCACCTCGCTCCAATAACAGCTTTGCAGTCCCTTCACTCTCGTGAAAAGCGGCCCACGAGTGTGGCGGTTCGCTGTGGTGGGTGTCTGCCCGGATAGGACCGATGTCCTCTAGTTCCAAAAGTATTTTTACGACCTCCTCGTGCCCTCTCCTCGCTGCCCATGTGAGAGCAGTACCCCCCGTGCAATCAGTCGCATTAAGGTCCCATTCCTTCATTTCCAAAACAGCAGTAGCTATCTCCGCAATCCCGAAAAATGATACTCCGTGGAGTCCTGTAAATCCTGCCGGCACTGCCGCCCTGTCAATGTCTCTTCCCGAGCCACCTCTTCGATACCAGTACAACAATAGCAGTTTCGCAGACAGATGGCTATCAAACCCATCGAGAAGCCTAAGCGCAAGTCTCTTGACATTGTCCGTCATCCCCATTCTGGCGTGCTTCCCCCAGTAACAGGAAGCATATTCTAAAAAGGGCATTTCTAAAGGAGCTGGGTGGAGGGTTGGTGAAAGATCCCGGACAGATTGGAAATTGAGGTATGTCAAGCAAACCTCCGCAATTGCTGAGTGGGGGCTACTGAATACGGTCGGATCACTTAGGAGATGCTCCTGCAGAGTGAAGTGTACCAGTCTGACCGTGGATGAAGACGTCTCGACCGTCACGAGGCCTAGACAAGATTCTAAGAGTGTCCGTAACGCAGGAACATTTTCTGGATCCATGTCTGCCGATCCGATCTCCACTCCAAGGGCGTGACACAGCTCCTCGGCCCGCAACGGCCGTTCCGCATACAACACCCACATTAGCACCTGCACCCCGAGCATTGATCTATTTCCCCCTTGCGACTTCAGTCGCTTTATAGTTTCCGTGTAGGCATCACTCAGTCCATTGCCTCGTGCTATCTCTTCGAGCTTCTTTCTCCTCTGACGAATTGTTACCTCTCCCAGAATAGCATCCATATTAAGCGAAACAAGGAGGAATCTAGACATAATAGTTGGTAAGCACACATCATTGATTCCGGAAATGTCAAATGCTCCTACGCACATATTAGATATATTTTCCTGTACAATCCTAATAATATCCGCCCGTAAACCATCGGTCATCGCCTCTGGCTCGACGTCTTTTTCCAACCTCATCTCCAGATAATTCCTGATATCGCCTGTGTCGGGAATGATAGGTATAACAACAGCTCTAGCAAAATAACTCCGAATAGCTTCTTGGACATGGGGCCTCCCCGTGAGGAATATCCTAGCCTTAGGGGACCCCCGGGCGATATCTCCCAGTGAATCAAGCAGCTCTGGCAGATGGCTAACCGGGGATTCGTCGAGTGCATCGATACAGATGAAGACTCGTGATAGTGAAGCAATAGCGATCTTTAGGTGTTGGATCAAGTCTGCAAGTAGCAGCCTCCGGCCACCAGCCTTCTTTTTCCCCTCTTGAAATGCCTGGCGTAAATCTGTCGGGATGGCTTTCCTGCCTACTAGCTGCTTTAAAATCGCTCCCATCATGTTGACAGTTGTCTGCTCTTGCTGCGCAAGGAAGTCGCAATAGAAACATGCAACGGCGATGCCTTCGTTTCTTTCCTGATCACACAGGCTATCGATCACCAGTGAACTAGTATTTCTCGCCGTTAGTCATTTTCGCTCCCCCCAAAGAATCCGGCCACTTACCTCAAATGTGTTTTCCCGACTCCCGGATTCCCGGAGCAAAACATGACTGCCTTATCGGCTCCACCTTCACCTCCCCTCCATTCCCGAAACTCGCTTGTTTCCAGAAGCCAGTTCCCAACACCGGGTAATCGGTCGGTGCGCAGGCTATGGTGTCTGTTTTCTGGCTCTAGTGGAGAGAGCCAACGCAATATCTGTGCATCCTCGTCGGATTTATAAACTGTCTTGTTGTAGCTCCCTATTGTGTTGCCGCAGTTGGCATTGTTGTCGCCTAATTTTGTCGATTGTGCATGCGTAGTCTGGGGCATGATGCTCTGTCCAAAATCTTGGTTATGTGTAAAAATGATAAAGAAATATCAAGCGTTATGGGGAAGTTTACAGAACCCTTTTGTGTGCGAAGCGGAAGAAAAGCGGGGCGACGTGGCCCTTTTTGTGCCAACTACGGTCCAGCCATCTGCCAGCCAAGGAAATCCCTACACATTGTAAGCGAAACAAATCGCCGCAACCCGACTGAGCTTCACAGAGTATCGTAAAAACCTGCTGTATCCACTATCGAAGATCTCAACTGTACTACAGCACCAAACCAAAATAGATCTAGCACGGCAGGCTAACAAAATAACGAATACCAGTTAATGATATCCAGCAAGCTCCGCCTCCCCAAGCCTTGCTTTGTGTGGAAAACACTATTACTTCACCGGGTGTTCTGTCTCAGGTTGCGAAAGTCAAGAGCCCGATCCCCGATACTAGATACAGCGGGTTTTTACCGTATTGTGAGACAGGGTTCTATGCTATTTTGGTGCCTCTAAAACGGTCAAATCCGTAGCCAGGCACACTAAGCGTTCTGATTCGCTGGGAATATGGAACATTGCGAGGGCTCTGAGTGATTGGATAGTGAGAGAGCTGAAAAAATCATATTTTCGGACAAATTTTGGCACTTAGTACCGAATCTTGCCCTAGTGTCGTAGCCACAAATTTGACTGTTTCAGACACCCCAAAGGATACAAACATTGGACACCGCACTTTACGACACAGCCATTCGATGTAGGTAATGTCTAGAGGCTCTTGGATATTGATGGTTTGGTTGAGTTGCGCACCAGGTAGACCAAATTCATCTAGGGGAGATTTTTGTTATCATTGTTCGCAACAAGAATGGGTAACACTGACTTGCAGTACAATCCAAGATCCTAAACTAAAAGCCAACTTAAAGCCTTCCCTTATTTTTTGAAAGCAATTATCCAAGCAGCCTGTCCAGTATTGATTAGGATTCGTTGACAAACTCCCATTTTGCATTTTTTGCAAGTATCATAGCTATTATAACAGGCCAAGAATGACCCAATAAATTGGCATTTGCACTAACCACATTTTGCGGCGCCAGATATTTCTCCCAGATCAAAAAATATGTATTCATAAATATTCCTAGATCCAGTTTATTTTCCAGCAAAATTGCTATGTTTTGTATTTTTTTTCTCGTAGTGTTTTCTTGCTTTAGAGGGGAATGTGGATTTCCTAGTAAAGAGTGAAACATTGCCTTTAGCGAGCATAAAAAACATCAATGGTATTTTGCAGGGCCTGGGATTTGCTGGTATTATGTCGGTCTTCTCCCCGGTTGATGCACCCGACAAGCCCGAAACTCTAAAGAGCAGCATGTTTTTGACTACATTATTCGTTAGAATCGCAGTTCTGTAAGCTCCTGTCGTACAGCTGGCCTGCCTCCGTAATCCGTAATCGGGGGTGCATGAAAGTGATTTACACCTTGTGGCGCAGTTTGGCACAAAGTGACAGGGCCGGTTGGGTGTGGGTCATGCCAGCCTGGTCCTATCACTTTGTGCCACATTGCTCCACAAAATACAAAACACTTTTTTTTTTTCATGTTTATTTCTCTCCGGGCTTTCTGTAAACCACTTTCATGCACCCCCGAGTACACGGCGGGTCGATAGGGGGCGGGCAGGACTGCAGCACCGGTTCCATAGGGCGCCTTGTGATCCAATACCGGTAAGAGTACTAGTCCACAATGTTTGCATCATTTTTGTTATTCAATATACGTAGTTATGATACTAATGCATCGGGGGTTCTGCCCCACATAGAAAAGTCGATATCTCCGTGTTGGACACTTAGCTCATTTGGGGATAGAATTTCCCAAGAGGATGAACTAGGGTGCAAGGGTTCTCGAGAATTTAGGGTCCAGTAACAAGCGCACCCGCCTAGAGTATTCCAACAAGTTCTGGATGGGTGCCTGTGGTATCAATTCCTACCTCTTTCTCTACCAAAAAATTCTCACCACCTATCACTCGAATTTCCTAATCAGACTTAGTCCCCATACAAATACCCCACCTCCTAATGCAACGGCGAGACCTTCCTCCCTTACTTGCTAGCACAGCCTGTCGATAACTAGGGAACCGGTATTTCTCCCTGCCGGTCGCATTCGTTTCTTTCCGGGAATCCGGCTACTTGTATTAGATATGCCTTCCCCGCTCCCGAATTCCCAGAGCAATATATGTGGTATGGTAAGACGGCCTCATCGGCTCCACCTTCACCCCACCTCTACTCCAGGAGCTTGCTTCCAAAAGCGGATCTGCGGCTCTACCGGACCGGTCGGTGTGCGCTCCTTGATGTCAGGGATTTTGCTCTACGGGAGAGCTAACGCATAATCTATGCACTCTCGTCCGATTTATAACGTGTTGGTGAAGCTACTTATGATATTAGCGCAGTCGGCATTGCTGTCGCAACTGTTCACTGATTGTATGGTACTTGCATTTTCATCGTGTATTCGGAATCAGGTAATATTAAAGATTTATGTATTAACATTATGACCAAACATGGCTAGTAGTAGTTACTTATTCCTTACATCATTTATTCCCGTACCAGGCCAAGCTTGTTCTCTTTTATTATCTTTTAGTTCACACTTGGTGCCAAGGTTGGGCTCCCATTTTGGAAGAGCCATCATGTGCCTATAAAAAGTATAGTGTTTGTGCTCTTTGAATGGCAGTGAACAGTGCCAGTAGCCGGTGAAGCCCATGTATGAGAATGAACTCATACTTTAAAATTTATCGCCGGGCTTGAGAAAAGTGGCATCAAGGCTACCCGCCACAGTGAATGAACACCTTCCCTCATCCTACCGTCACAATTGTTGTCACCATTTTCATAATGAGCATTATTTTCACTTACCATCGGCTACATGGTCATCTTTGTATTAATACATCAAATCTTTTATATTTCACATAATTCTGACACACCTTCCGGTACTTTTGTAGCAACCGTATTCCGAATACACGATGAGAATACAAGTACGCAGACAAAATTAACCGCGCAACAATATGCTATAGTTTAGGCCATGGTGTTTTGTCCAAAATCGCGGTTGAATGTATAAATAGTCTTTGGGAAGATTTGCGGCTTGTTGTGACATTACTACCGTATACAAACCTCGATCCGGAGTGCAGGGGGGTGTGCCCTGCTCTGTCAGATTCCAATGAAGCCACCCTGCGACATGGAAGATTTTGAACGGATCCACGGATCGACGGCAACGACAACCAAACGAAACGCCAAGGGTTCACCCAATACAAATACGATCGCCAGCGCCCCGCTTAGGAATGAGTGGGGAAGTTCTCTTCTTCGCTATCTATCGCTCGCTCTCTCTCGAATAACTAACGGTAAAGGCAGGAGTATATATAAACCGTAACGAGGCTGTCCTTCTACACACCCATGGATCTCCGCACATACTCATTCTCTTCGCCGTATGTACCCCTTCCCCTTACCGTACTCTTGCGCTAACGAAGGAAAGACAAAAACTCCCACTATTTGTAGTCTCCGGGCGTCCAGTCCTTTCACGCAGCTTTCCGGCTCTTCCGCCTTCCTCCGGGCAGACGCATCGATCCAAAACCTAGGCGCGTTCCCGCAGCCTCAGCGCATTCCCGGACACTATGCGAAGAATGAAACAATAGTACGAGCATGCCGAGAAGCATCACACGATTTCCAACAGGAGAATTTCCAAGCGACAGTTTCTCCTTTTCGGCCACTTGATTACATACCCGATTACAAGCGGTCATGCTCAGGATTATGGCGAGAAGGGCTGGGAGCTATTGAAGCCGGTGGAGTGGCGCGTGGGTCAAGCCGTTAATTATCTTATCTCATCGTGAAACTCGAATAACTGCCTGTACGGGTAGGTTATGAGGCTCTTTTCCTTTCCGGTAATGTAGCCAACCCATGTGTTGTACTATAGAAACTCGAATAATTGAACAACGTGCTAACATGGAGGGGGTAAACGATCAGGGGGGGCTCAACGAACTGCCCAAACAAAATCGCCGCTTACTAAGCCATTATTAGCGTAGTGTTCGTTGAACCCCCCCTGTTCGTTGACCGCTCCCCCGTGCTATGTAGCTGGGCTTTCTTCTCTCAGTAGGGTCAGGAAGATTTGCTTTTTCTATCTTGGAAGGGGGGAAGGGGCTGTAATTTTGCTGTGATTTTTGCCCTTTCCGGGGAAGGAAGTTCCGTGCTTCATAGCATACCATTCAATTATTCAAGTTTTTGCTGTATGCACACTACATGGAAGTGTGTCCTAGGGGTAGGAGGCAGCTTACCCGTGATACCTAGTACATTACCCGGTATGATGGGTACGTTACTTGCGGTACAGAATTTGCCATTGGTACTGGCGGTTCAATATGTTTATACAAGACTCGCCCAAAGTGGGTGAGGTTGTAGAGTGGGGCGTTGAGGGAATTCGATAGAACTTTTTCCACCCCGCGTAATCATTTTCTCCCGTTCTGGTCATGGGATATCACTGAAACTTGATTTTTCCGCCGGATCACTGCCTAATCTATCACAATTACTATCCCCGTCTTGGGCAAAGTAGAGTGCAGCGCGCTGGGTGTATCGGGGTGTGGGAGTAAAGAAAGTACGTGCGAAGGCAACTTATTTTGTGATTTGTGGCGGTGCATCTTATTAAATACTGACGACGGGAAAGGTACAGTCACTAGACAAAAGTCTTGGTGATCGCTTAGTCAGCGAGGACTAAGCGAGATAATCCAAGTCCGACACCCCCCAGCCCCACCACAGTGGAAAATCACGTATGGGGTATCATACTACATGCATTCTTACAGCTTTACTACTAAACTAATATTTTATGTTTAATTCTTCGCTTTGTTCTACCATCGAAATGCCATTATCAGCCTTTTGCTAAATACCCCTTGGATACACGGGCGTGTCTCACTATTCCGCAATCACCAAGACTTATGTCTAGTGACTGTATAACTTATATGGATAAATCCGAAATAGAACTTCAAGGAAGATAAAGGGACAAGGGGGAAAGGAAGGTGGAGGAGGATAGAAGGAAAGAATGGAAATTGGAAGAATAATGTAGCTGACTAAGTTAGAAGAAAAGCCTATTATCAAACTCTAGTTAAATCTAAATCGAGAGAGGTTCCATTAGCACCAATCCTATATGTGATAATTATCAATGGGATGAGAATAGGTGGGGTAGTGGTAGGGGAAGCAGGCAAACGAAAAATGCTGGGAGAGAAATGGGAGAGGCGATGGGGAAATATCGGTGGGGTGAGGGGGGGAGGGCTGATAGGACTATGTTTGATGGGTGCCAGTTTTACTTGGAGGAGCCTAGAGCTGTAAGAGCGACACATATCAGGGTGGAGGGAGTAGAGTGGGTTTGGCTGAGGAGAGGTCGCTACTTGAGGGTCTGGGAATAGGGTTCTTGGGGCTCAATATCCCTTCCCGGCCACCAGGGCGAGAAGGTTGGGGTGCAGGCTAGGGTGTTAGGACTTGTGGAGTTGCTATTGGTATCTGATTTCCAGATTGCATGTGTACTGGACACTAGCAGGGATGACGAGGACGGCGGGGGGATTTCTAGACACCACGATCAATTGTGCGGGAATTGGTGTTGTCACGTAAGACTGCCACGACATCATCATGTCCTCCGGAGACGGCTAGTGACAGTGGGGCTAGGCTCCAATGATCTAGTGAGGTGGTGCTGACATCTTGCCGTTCTAAAAGAATCTTGACTATCGCGAGATGCCCATCACCAGCCGCCAACGAGAGCGGCGTTCGGCCGTGTTTGGTGTCTGCTTGATTGGGGTTGACGTCCTTTCGCTCCAAAAGCATCTTTGCCACAGCCTCATGCCCTATTGCTGCTGCCAACGCGAGTGGTGTTCGGCCAAAGGGGGTATCTGCCTGGTTCGGGTCAACGTACTCTCGTTCCAAAAGCATCTTCACCGCCCCCTCGTGCCCGCCCATAGCCGCCCAGCAGAGTGGCGTTAGGCCATCGGTGTCTGCCTGGTTGGGGTTGACGTCTTCTCGTTCCAAAAGCATCTTTATTATCCTCTTTTTGATCGTTCGCCGCCGCCCACCAGAATGGCGTTGCGCCATCGGTGTCTGTCTGGTCGGGATAGACGTCCTCCCGCTCTAAAAGAATGCTTACTACTTTCTCATGTCCGTTCCCAGCCGCCCACCAGATTGGTGTTGCGCCAGAGGTGTCTGTTTGGTTGGGATTGACGTCCCCCCGTTCTAAAAGAATGCTTACTACCCCCTGATGTCCGTTCTGAGCTACCCACGAGAGTGGCGTGCGGTGAAAGTGTGTGTCAGGCTGGTCTGGATTGATGTCCTCTCGTTCCAACAAGATCTTTACAACCCCCTCGCGCCCTCTCATTGCTGCCCATAAGAGAGCCGTGCACCCCATGCAATCACCTTGATTAAGGCCCCACTTCTTCACATCTAATACCTTAGCAACTATCTCCACAATCCCGAAAAATGATGCTCCGTGGAGTCCTGTAAATCCCCTAGGTCCTGCCGCCTTGTGAACATATAGGCCGGGGGTTCTCTCGTTCGTATAACGCAGTAAAAGTAGTTGAGCAGATATATGCTGATCAAATGTATCGAGAAGCCTCAACGCAAGCCGTTCGACGTTCTCCGTCATCCCCATTCTGGCATGCTCGCCCCAGTAACAAGAAGCATATTCAAGAAAGGGCATTGTTGAGGGGGCCGAGTCTAGAGTTGGCGGAAGGTCCCAGACCGATCCATAATTTAGGCATGCCAAGCAAGTCTCGGCGATTGTGGAATGGGGGTTATGGAATAGGGTCGGGAGACTTAAGAGATGCTCCTGCAGAGTGAAGTGCACTAGTCGGACAGTGGACGAGGACGCCTCGATGGTGACAAGACCCAGACAAGATGCTATGAGTGTCCGTAATGAAGGAATGTTTTCCGGATCCAGATCTGAGGACCCTATCTCCACACCCAGGGCATGACAGAGCTCCTCGGCCTGTAACGGCCGCTGCGAATACAACACCCACATTAGGACCTTTAGCCCGACTACGGATTTATTTCCCTTTTGCCCCTTTACTCGAGTTAGAGTTGCCGTGTAAGCATCGCTCAGTCCATTGCCTTGCACCATCTCTTCGAGTTTCTTTCTTCTCTGGCGAACTGTCACCTCTCCTAGAATAGCATCGATGTTTAGGGCAACAAGGAGGAATCTGCACACAATCACTGGTCAGCATAGATCGATGGTGAGCTGAAGACACTAAATGCTCGTACGCACATATCAGATATATTTTCAATCATAGTCCTGATGATATCCGCCCGTAAACCATCGCTCATCGCCTCCGGCTCGACGTCCCTGTTTAACTTCATATCCAGATAATTCTTGATATCGTTTATCTTCGGACTGATGGGTATCAAAACCACCCCGGGGAAATATCTTTGAATATCTTCTTTGACATGGGGCCTCCCGGTGAGGAATATCCTCGTCTTAGGCGACGCCCGAACGATATCTCTAAGCGACTCGAGAAGCTCCGGCAGATGCTTCGGCAGGAATTCGTCGAGCGCATCGATGCAGATGAAAACCTGGGGCAATGAAGCAATAGTCACCCGCAACATTCGCATCAAATCCGCAAGTAGCAGCCCCCTGCCACCAATCTCTTATTTCCCTTGTTGAAATGCCTCACGTAGGTAGATTGGGATGTCGCCCTTGCCGACTAGCTGTTTCAGAATAGCCCCCACTGTGCTGGTCATGGTCTGCTCTTGCTGGGCAAGGAAGTCGCAGTACAGACATGAGACGGTGATATTTTCATTCCTCGCCTGATCGCATAGGCTGTCGATGACTAGTGAACTAGTATTTCTCGCCATCAGCCGTAGTGTACTCGCTTGTTTCAAAGAATCCTCTCATTTACCTGATATATGTCTTCCCCACTCCCGGATTCTCGTTGCAAAACACGATAGCCTTATCGCCTCCCCCCTCACCCCCCCTCCACTCCCGAAACTCTCTTGCTTCCAACAGCCAATCCCCGACACCAGCGAATCGGTCATTACGCACACCGTGATGTCTGTGATTTGGCTCCAGTGGAGAGAGCCAACGCAGGATCTGCGCATCCTCGTCGGACTTATAGAAGGTGGTGTTGAAACTAGCGGTGATGTTGCCGCAGTTGGAATTGCCATCGCCGATGTTCATGGACTGTGTATGGGGAGTCTGGGCCATGGTGTTCTGTACAAAGTGTTTATTAGAGGTTGAAATGGTAGGAAAATTCGTAGCGGTATTGGGGGAATTTATCGACTTTTGGTGAGCGGAGGTGAAGAGAGCGGGGCGATGTGACTGATGGTGTGACAATGCTTGGGTGGCACTCAGCTACCACCACCCTAAGGGGAGGATCTATGACTAATATCAGTATGAGACATGGAAGAATCTTCCTATCCTGACTTTCTCCCCTTGAGGGCGCGATTATATACCCAATTCCAAGCTGCCATCTTTCGGGCCATGGCCAGAGAAACGGGATACCAGTGGAATAGTGAAAGGTTAATTGGCTTATTCATCAATTATGTTATGGGAATCTTGAAACTCAAATATCCAAATTCCCGGGTCCTTTGCTTCTCGATCTTGTGCACCAGAGGGCAGAATTGCATGAGTTTTCGTACAACGCAACGGGCACTAAAAAAACTATCTCCCTAACACCCGCGAGGCCAAAATTTAACATAATGCCAGCAACACAACCTACCGACACACGCCAAAGAAAGAATACTGATAAGGCTGCAGAGGCCTTGCATTACCTTGTAAAACTTAGTCTTCTTGGCCAAAAAATGGCGGAAATAGGGGCGAGTCAAGCACCTCAAAGCGAGTCTTCTCCTGAGAGCAGGTTAAGTTACCCGGCAAATACCATCAACTTAGATGGAAGTGCTGGACCCCGGGCCCCACAATCCTACCCCGACTCCCATTTTTTGCCTGAAAAAATTGCTAGTTCTAAGAGAGAGTTGACTTAACCATGCAGGGACACTATGTAAGGGCTCGTGGAGGCATGGTGGCGGTGATCGGTGCCCTGTGTACTTTATTCCGGATGTGAGGGTCTTTTGTTTTTTCGCTGGTTGCAATGCTGAAACACTCATGCACTTTTGTCCTCCAGTGTAAGCGCAGATGTGACCCGACCGACCGTTGTATTGCGCTCACACTCTGTGAACCTGGGCTCTGGGGCTGAGCAACCAGTTTTTCCTCAAACCCAGTACCGGTATATTGATCAGCACGATTGATATATCCACGGGGGTCAAAATTACGCGACCGGGGGCAGGTAGCCGGGCAGCCGGGTTGCAACTCATGTATTGTTCGATGACAAAATTAGCCGCGGATCAGCGAACATGGAAAACTCGGGCCATGACAACAGCACTCCCCAACCAACCCTAATATCATGAAAACTAAAAAAAACAAATTTAAAAATATAAATTCATAGTAGAGTACATAAAAAAATAAATATTTGATATAGAGAAATTTCTTTGGATGGTATTGAAAGTGCAGGGGTGATGTGGGGCGTTGCGTTGCTATCAATCATCGTTTCGCGATTAATTTTGTCTACGCACCATACGGTATAATAAAACGACTCTACAAACGGGAAAGCCCTAAGAGTGAAGCGATGGGTAAACTCAACGTTACCGCACTTTATTCACTTCCGGCTACCCTTTCCTCCTACTGTTTTAATGCATCCCCCAAACCCTATCCTTTTCTACTGCAGAGGATGCTCTGTAGCGCCCCATGATTCATTAGGGTTACCATCCAGCTCTGCGATACTTTATTGCGCCGCGGAGCGGCTATCGCCGGGTATGTAGAGATAAATAATATACCCCCGCGGATTACAGTACAGGCAGTGGGAATACCCCCCCGAGGCAACGGACGTAACCACAATTCCGCACAAAACTCAGCCATCACAATACCAACCCAAGTCAATACCATAACCAAAACAAATGGTCCTAATACCAGACCCCATGCTTTAAAATCGCACCTATTATGTTGGTAGTTATCTGGTCTTGCTGGGCAAGGAAGTCGCAGTAGAAGCATTCAACGGCGATGTCTTCCTTCTTTGCCTGATCGCACAGGCTGTCGATCACCAGGGGGCTAGGACTTCTGGCTCTCAGTGATATTTCGCTTGACTCAAATAATCCAGCTACTCACCTCAATTATGTCTTGCCGACTCTCGGATTCCCGGAGAAAAATGAGATAGCGTTGTCGGTTCCACCATCACATCCCCTCCACTCCCGAAACTCGCTTGTGTCCTAAAGCTAATCCCCGACACCACCGAATCGGTCGCTGCGCACGCCATGATGTCTGTTTTCTGGGTCAAGTGGAGAGAGTCAACACATTGTCTGCGCACCCCCGTCGGACCCACAAACCGTCTTATTGTAGCTCCCTATTGGGTTGCCGCAGTTGATACTATTGTCGCCGAATTTGGTCGATCGGGGATGTGTAGTCTGGGCCATTATGCTCGGTTCAAAATATCTGTTGTGTGTAGAAACGGTGGGGAAATATGAAGAGTGAATGTGAGGGTTTACAAGGCCTTCATGTGCGCAGAGCCGGAGAAAAGCTAGGCGATGTGGCTCCTTTTGTTGCAATTGAGTCATTGTCCCACCATCTCCAAGCCGAGTAAATCCCCATACATCGGAGGTTTCGCTGGACAAAAACAGGATATTTTTCCTTATTGTTTTATTTGACCATCAGTCTTTCCTCGCTCAGGCCTTCACTCTTTATATCTTGCATCTATAGTTAAACAAATCACATTTGTTCGCGCATAGCAAATCAAGAATTTTGCCAATGCACCACACCTACAAGATCACCACTCGGATTATGGGACAACTATCTATAGTATGCAAAATACCAATAGGGCTCTATGGGTAGTTAGTCGGGCCCTGCAGATGACGGCTGGACCCGACCGGTAGACCTCACCCTTGATTATGCTTATCACCATCAGAAATCAAACAATAGGCGATTATGTGTGGGGAGGGTTCAGAATTGTTGAGGTTTAGGCGAACTGAAGGTCCATTTACCTATGGACGGCGGTCTAGCCGTCGGAGATCGTGCTGGCCTTTAAGAGTGGCTTGACGGCGGGAGGTGTGTGGGCAAGTAGATGGTGTTTACCTAGAGTAGCGTGAACTAGAATCTGGTGGGATTTGCAAAGGTATCATACCGCCCTGGCAGCGTCACCATTTGGCAGTCCAGTTACAAGAATTTGGGGGGGTAGAAAATTGGGTAAACACTTGTGCACTGTACCAAATAATGACGCAGCTAGTTCTAGAACACAAATTTTAGAAACAGGCGGTTGGGTAAACGGGCCCTAATGAGGCCTCTCCCCAATATGAGGACTGCTTTTACCTCGCTTTGATTGTAGACAACATCTCCACTCTACGCCAGTATATAAACACCTACCGTATGTCGTGCAGTCGCTTTCCCCTTTGCTGGTACAACCTTTTCCAACACATCAACAAATCATTGATAAGACATCCACGATTCTCGATCAAAATGAGCACCCTCACCAAAGCTGTTGTCAAACAAATGTCCGCTCACAAACTCACAAACAAAGTTGTCGGCAATGGCATGGGGCTTGGTATTGGGCTTCATCGCAGATTTCATACAACTCAGGCAAGATATCTCTTCATTGCCAATGCTGGATTACTTCTACTAACTAGCTTGCTCAGAGGAAACCCTTTTACGAAGATAGGTCATCCCAGTTTATGGGAAACAAGCCTTACGAGAACGATAGGCTGTTTATGTTTCAAGAGATGTTTTCCAACATGAATAAGGAGCACAGTAATCGCTTTTCTGCTGTGGAAAAGGTAAATCCCCCATTCAAGAAGGGCAGCAAATAGGTGGTTGAACAATTTTACTAAAATAAATTAGGATATCGCAAAATGCCATCGGGCTGTCCAAGATCTTGGTTTGTCCTTGACTAGGTTGGAGAGTAAGCTCGATACGGGGCGCACAGACACGGAAAGTAAAATCTTGAATGCCGTTCGCTTGACACATGGGGCGGGTTCAGGATTTTTGAGCAGAGGCGAACCTATGATATCCAATAAGGGCCTTGAAAACATTAATTTAGTGATCAAGTTTATTATTTATATCTTGCTCGGTCAGGTATAGTTTGAACCCCCTGTACAATTTACCTTACGTATTACTAACATTCCGCAAAGTTTATCTTTAACCTTGGCCGTGATTATACTACGGCTTTGGACAAGATCAAGACCAAGGGCGAAGAGAGTAATGGCACCAATGACAACAACAACCAGGACAAGAAAAAATAATTGTTTTCCTTTTGGGGTGTCTCTTCTTGGAGGGAAAACCTACGAATGTTGTCATAATGGCTTTATAGAACCCAATGACTTAGTCTACATACATGTCATGGTAATACTCTAGTTAGTTACAACAATTCCCTATGGGGTGAATTTGATACATCCTCACTTTGGTCTCTTTTATATGGGACTCCAGTTCTTTTCTTTTCTTTTTTGCGGCCCGTGCAGCATTGGAAGATACAGTACACAAATATCTCCACAAAAACTCTCCTTGCCCCGTTTCTCGTATCAGACATGTGAGTGAGGTCAGAGATCTAATAGCGACATTGTTTGGCAATGCAGTTTCCCCGCCACTGTTGTTGACAGTGTTCCCAAGCGTCCAGTCTGTCCGTCTTTGGGTCCGGACGGGACGGACGGCACTACCAGAAAGGGCGCCTGGGACGGACGGGTATCTTGACCTCCGTCCAGACGACAGCCCGGGACGGACTGGCGGGGACTGCAGGTGTCTCACGTGGCGCAATTTTCCGGGTAACTCCGGATGACGGGCGGGCCCTGTAGGTGACTGGCGGGCCCTACAGGTAATTAGCGAGGACTGCAGAAGACGGGCAAGGACTGCAGATGACGGACGAGGACTGCAGATGACGGGTGAGGACTTAGTGATGGACACGATCATGCTGGATCATAAATTTTTGGTGTGATCGAGCTCGATCAATGCTCGAGCATAGGCCAAATGTTCTGCTCGAGCATGATCGTGTCCATCACTATGAGGACTTCAGCTACGATTCGGGAGTTACCGATACGTCTAAGAGTGTAGGGCCCTACAGTCACCCTCTTAGACGGTAGTCTTTCCCAAAGGACGGACGCTCTTGCCCTACAGCTTGAGACAGACGCCCGGGACGCCCGGGACTGCAGTCCTGGTGGTGCCTACTAGTGATGGACACGATCATGCTCGAGCAGAAAATTTGGCCCATGCTCGAGCATTGATCGAGCTCGATCACACCAAAAATTTATGATCGAGCATGATCGTGTCCATCACTAGTGCCTACAGGGCGGGCGGGACGCTTGGGAACACTGGTTGTTGAGATATGGCAAAGCTTGCATATCTTGGATATATATTGAACACTGATGGTATACGGTTGAGAGGAATTCAGTTTTGAGACGATCGCACGATTGAGTAGTAAGTAATAAAAATATAGGCTATGTTGGGTACAGAGTCTTGCGGTCCTTGTTCTTTCCGTGCTGCCAGCAGCGTCCTATATATACACAAAACTCTCTTCCAAGAAACACTCTTCTTCGCCATCGCTCATGTCTGTTCTTCCATCACCGTCTCTTGCTTTCCAAACCACACCCTCAACTTTCCTACAGATTGCGTCCTTCAATCCCTTCGCCCGTTTCAACTACTTACAGACTTTTCCTGAACGCTCCTTTTCAAACTTTCATGATACCTTCACCTGTTTCGCTATCATCAAAGTGTAACACTCGTTCGTTCCATCCTTTAGCTAACACTAGTTCTAAAGCTTTAGTACCCCTAGTCTGACCTGAATCTTCCCGAAGCATCTCTGATGCACCTAACTGTTCGCCCATACACGCCGTTGCTTCAACTTCCGTACTTTCCAACGATCTCCAAACAATAACTCTCCTTATCCTAACTTCCGGTGTCGCAGATATGGAACCTTCGTGAATATTTTTAACAGTAAGGTATCAGAAGAACGATAGTATGTTTGGTTGAGCGGTTAGGCAAAGTAGAGATGTTTGGAGCGCCTTAGGAACAGTGTTCCCAAGCGTCCAGTCCGTCCGTCTTTTGCCTAGGACGGGACGGACGCAAATTTGCGGCCCTTGGACGAGACGGACGCCAAATTGTAGTCCGTCCTAACCCATGCCCGGGACGGACGGCCGGGCCCTACAGGTGTCTCAGTTGAACTGCTTTTTTAAAATTTCCGAGCCGGGAGTCTGTGCTTGAAGAAACGAAACATCTTTATTACAACGCTATCATCATATTTGGGTATCAGGTATCAAATTTCCTCATCAATCAACCAAGCTGTGCACTCATATCCGATCCCGGAACCTGCCCTAGTTCCCCGCCTAATATTACCGCTCTGTCCTCCAAATCCCCAAGCATATTTTCTTCTCTTATCAAATGTATGAAGCAACAGCTCAGCGGATAGAGCAATCACACATTATGAATACCGTAAAAACTCCTGTCGTTTGCTATCTCCGAATCTACTGCCTAGAAGTCTTCAAAAGGATTAGTGCTTTCCTATGCGGGATAAGATCAACCATCGGGACGTTATTAAATCACATTAACCGACACACGCAATTCTATTAACCTGTCAAAATGAACCTATTATAAGCTGACGGAGATAGCGAATCGAAAGTATTTTTACGGTATTTTTATGAAATACCTACAGGTGACGCCCGTCCTGACTCAGGACGCCCGGGCCCTGCAGATGACGCCCGTCAATTCCAAAGACGGCGAGGCCCTACCGGAACTTGATGTTAACTGCAGGACTGTAGGTTGACGGCCGGGCCCTGCAGTCTTTCTGGAAATGGTGAGGACGGACTCTTTGCCCGGCCGTCCATACCAACCCCGCCCGGGACGGACGGGACTATTGGACGCCAGGGCCCTGCAGTCCGGACGGGACGGTTGGGAACACTGCTTAGGAATTGGCACCAGGGACGGCCAGAGGTTAGGGGTTAAGGCTTACTAGGAGTTTGAGGACAAAAGTGTCACACTATGATTGTTGGGAAACGGGAGGCGGTTTCAGGTCAGTAACGGATCATGGGCAATGAGGGAAACTGTGTAAGAGGACGAAACCGGAAAAAGGGCATCAGGGAAAACGAGCCTCGGGAACGTGTTAAGCAGTCGAGCGGATGGAGGGATTGAAGGGATATGGGAGAGACTATGGGTGACGTTCCGGATGAAGAGTTTTGCTGTGAAGTCAAGTTTGTATAAATATAGGACAGCTCTAACGAAATAGAAACAATAAGGACCCTAAGATAATCTCACCTTGCCACAAACAACCTTTTTTTTCTTAGGCGTTACCCCCTGATAACTTGGTTTCGGCCGGACATAGAAAACTCGGTAAGGTAATCACGTGAACCGGACTCTGGGCCCGATTTGGTGAAGGGCATTTCCCAGGCGTCCAGGTACTGTACTCGAGTATGTGTACAATGTGTGCTAATATGTAGGAGGTGGCACCAACAAGAAGCTGGAGTCGAAAGGCAAACGAATGAGAGTCGCAATAACAGAAAGTGTGTGGGTTGCTATCATAATTTTTTGACCGCGGGCAATGGACAGAATGCCAATGTGTGATCCGGTTGGTACTGCAAACAGAATATTCGGGCAACAGTATTCTACTCTGAGGAGCGGGGGAAGTACGGGCAAACAACTGTCACTTTCAAGAATTCTCAACTAGAAAGGCAAACCACACAAGGCACCATTAATTCCAATCCACTAAGCTACTTCGCAAAACCAATTCATAGAACTGCACAAATGAGAGAAAAATCCCACCGCAAGAACGCCCAACCTTACAGGTTGTCCGGCTGACTAGGTACAGGACAAATCCTCCCTCCACAATGCACTGCCCAACAGTTCCTCTGTTGTGCTGTGTTCCCTTCCTGGTGATCCTCGTTGTCGTGGTGGTAGTGGAGAGGGAAAAGCGTGAGAGAAGTCAAAGATAGTAACTTTCATGGAGCCCCCTTGTCTGCCAAGACTAGGCAACAGCCACCCCTGCAGAAACCTGACACCACCCTAAGTCAAGATCATGAACAGCTATCTAATCTGTTCATATATTTACAGGTAAGTAAAAAACCTGCAAGTTAGGAAAGCCAAATTTCAACCGTAACAGTACAGTAACCCAATACTCGAGTACTGGCATTTGCTGATAGTACCTCACTTGGGCGATAATTCATCCTGGAATTGGGACTCTCAAAGTGTCTAGTTGCGACATAGGTTAGATGTCAATAACCTATCACTCCGTCCAGATCTATATGTTCGCTACTCGCATAATAGCACCAGCACAGAAAATCGTGGAATTTTAGCCTTTAATTCTCCGGGGGGTGGTGACTAGTGGGAGGTCCAATCCCTCGGGGTGCCTACCGTTGCCGGGGTTTATGTGTTTGTGGCATGCGATACAACCCACCTAACCCAATTGATGTACTCAAAGCTCTCTGCACACCCCAGATATAAAACTAAAATAAATACATATTATACTTCGAGCATGTTGTATTTTTCGGGATATTTCCGATGCTGAGTTTCACGGTTTCTGTGGAAATATAATAGCTCGAAAACCTACTATTTTCGTCCTTTTTGGCCTTTGTCTGGTTACTCAACCACCCGGATTGGTGCACATGGAGCATGATATACTGACATCGGTGTTCCCAAGCGTCCAGTTCATCCGTCTTCGTGCCCAGGCAGGACGAACTACAGTACCTGTACGGGGGCCCGGGAGTGCCGAGTATCTTGGGTGTCCGTCCGGATGACTGCCCCAGGAAGGACGGGAGGCGGTTCTCAAGTGGCGCCATGTTCCAGGCAACTCAAGATGAGGGGCGAGCCTAACAGGTAATTGGCGGACTGTAGGCGCCGCCCGGGAGTTACCTCTTCGTAGAGGACCATAGGGGCCTACAGTCACCCTGTTAGACGGTAGTCTTTCCCAATGGACGGACGCTCAAGCCCTGAACCTCAAAGAGAAAAAAAATACAACCGCAAAGAAAGCCCAACCTTACTAGTTGTCCGACTATCTAGGTACAGGAGATCCTCCGCTTGTTATCCACTATCACAAAATTTCCCTTCTCGGTTGACGATCCAAACGATTCCTCCGTTGTGCAGAGTTGCTGTGATGGGGGGGCGCGAGAAAAGTGAAAAGTGAAAGATCGTTGCCTTACGATACATACTCAAGTAGAGTCCCCCCCTGTCTGCCAAGATTAAGCAACAGCCCCCCCGATAGTAAACTCGACACTTCTTCTCCCCCATTCAACACAAGTCCAGCGTACTTCCCTTTCCAAGAAAAGTGGTATCATGAACTGCTTTCAATAACTTTATTCAACTTATACAAGTAAGATATCTATACTGTATAAGGGACTCTTTAGCAAAAGTAGGAGAAGTGGCAACCGTTCCGTTGTGAAATGGTTTGACATCTAGGAATGGTTGTCCCTAATGGTTAACCATTAAATTTTGTGAAAATTTTCCACACGTAATATTTCTAACTGTGCTTTGAAATGGAAAAGTTGATACCTGTTGTGCCAAACAGCAATTCCGTTTACAATTTTTCGGAATGGTACGAAATGGTCATTTATATGGGCCAACGGAACCGACCAATTGCATCCAAATAGGCCCTAAGTTATTCTAAAACTAGCTAAAAAGCCGCAAAGTGAGTAAAGCCAAATTTTGTCCATAACGGTACACAACTAGTCCAGATGCTCGTAATGTGGAAGCGCCCTCGGGGGTGACTGTGGAGCTCTCCCTTATCACGATGGGAGTATGCAAGCGAACAGGGACACTCATGGAGAATAGGTTACTTTAGTAGTCGATGGAAGTGATTAGAGAACCACATTATCTTTCACCTGCTCGGGTCCCGCCACTGGTCCATGGACAGGATATGGGTGCTGTGGGGATTAGGTTTACTCGAGTACCCAGTATACGTTAAAATGAAAGAAGCTCCCTGAGCGCTTTCGGGATAATAATTGGTCAGCCTCGATCCCCCAAGGTGTCAACTCGCTAGGCTCAAATATTTTGTCATCGAGCTTGTTGTCAATCACTACACCAGTGCCGTCGCATTTCCTCCCTGCCCCGAGTATATTACCATCCGGACCGTTTATTTTAGAAATAATGAGAACAATCAACCTAGCAAGTTTGAGTTTCATCCCAAGCTCGTGCAATAGGAACAGTAAGTTACTTCGTTGCGCTTTCGGTAGAAACCTACCCGAGCGCAACCATTCCTGTTTCTCCGGATGGCATATCACACTACTCAGGCACCGGGGCGAGAGTAGCTTCTAAGACAACCAACCCAGCCACTCTTCCCCGCAAAATTCACACATTCGGATACTCACGATATCGATCACAGTCGTAGCCACAGTTATTCTCGCAATGTCCAAGGGTTTTTGAAAAAGAATTCTATTGGCATCCACCAAAATTTGGTCTTTTCGCTTGGGTTTGGGCGGTATGCAATAGCGGTCGTTTTTAAAATCACTCCGGCACTGCGTGTAATCACCATTAGTGCTGAGGCCTGTATGTTTGTTTCCTCCCCCCCCCCTTCCTGGAGTGCGGGATCTGGTAAGAGGGTCTTTCATTTTGGCCGTCCCATCGACCCGAGTCGCTGTGGTATCGAGTGTTGCCTGGAATCCTGGTTAGGCTAGTTGTCTAGGCTGAATCTCGCTGACAGTATTTATTACTCGAGTACTGGCACAGGTTTCTCAAGCGTATGGCGCAGAGACCCCCGCTTATACACACCGTTCGCTTAGTCATCGCTCAGTTAGTAGTGGCCTCCCCCCTGTCTCGACTAATCTGGAAGTGAAATAACAGCTTAGAGGTGTTACTGACTGGAGATGTCGGTGTGCGTGTTTTCCACTGGGGGTTGCTGGCTAACGGCTTCTTGATAAGTGGAAACGAGCACTCTATCCATGGGGGTCATAAGTACGCGACCGAGGGTAGGTACCGAGCGTTGCAACTCATGTACAGTACCTCGACTCAAGACAACACCAAATGATAAGATAATAACAATATAGACTAACAGGCCCACTGGCACACACGTCCATACTTCTGTGCTCCTCTATACATGCTCCTCTGGTATCGGCCACCCCCCCCCCCCCCACGCGTCTGTTCCTACAAGGTTCCACCATTGGGATTATTATGTCATCGCTCCCTTCACCGGCATCGACTGACCCACCAAATCAACTAAAACCGATCACCTCCCAAAGTGGAGAAATTTTCAATTCAAAAACTCGAGATTCCATTGCCTCCGCCACTGCTATACTAGCAGTTTACCCAACAGAGCAACCACCAAACAAAGTGAGAAAACGAAACTGCAACTTGAGTGCTAGATAGCTTGATTGCAGTAAATTCCATCAGTTACCAAGTTTTAAATAAGAGAAAAGAAAGGTCAGCCTAAGCGAAGGAGAAATCGGGACAAGTTCGATAGGACTTCCAAAGAATGGAGGATAATATCGAGAGATTATGGCCTACATTTTCTTCGCTGATGGGTCTTATATGCTACAAGGCTTCCGGAGCGCAGGACCTGATGTCGGCCGTTAGTCCGTAGAGGGGTGAGTTGATAATCTTAGGCCCTAACGCCCCGCTGCCCTTATCTTTTGGCATTGCCACGGATCTTATTGGTCTAAGATTTGTTTCCAGTCCAGTACTGCCGAGTGAAATCAAGCAACGGGAATTTCTGTGGCTTTAATGACATGGGCTTGGTGATGGTTCTAGTTCACAGGCTCAGAGGGGAGTGGAGGTGGGGGTGGGCAATAAAATTGCGGGTGCCGTTATAAATGCCCGTCTTTAAAGTTACCACACCCGCTTCAAGACTTCCCTTTCCGAGCATTGATCTATCTCCCTTCCGCGTCTTCAATCGCCCCGGAGTCGCCCTGTAGGTGTCGTTTAGCCCATTTCTCCGTGTCCTCTCTTCAAGTTTCTTTCTTCTCTGGCGAACCGTCACCTATTGAGGAATAGCGTCGATGTTTAGCGAAACAAAGTGCAACCTGCGTGGAAGCGTTGGCATTGTGCCTTAACAAGATTAACCGTATGATATATCAATGTACTAGAAAAACTCCGACCATTAAAACAGCACCCCCCACCAACCCGACTATAATGAAAATACAAAAAAAGACATAAAATGTAAAGACGTAGCAGAATACGTAATAGGAGTTAATTTTTGATCCAGAGGAATATCTTTGAGTGGTTTTGAAAATGTGTGGTGGTGAGCAGAGTTGGGTTGCCATGGATGGTTTGTGAACGGTTAATTTTGTCAAAGGACAGTGGGTATTGGAAGCAAACAATCCCCGGATACTGCATCCACTCCTCGAAAAGGGGGAGGTATGGGCAAACGATTGTCACTATCAGGAAATCTTAACTAGGAAGGGAAACCAGACAAGTCACGATCAATTCAAATCCGCTAAGCTAGACAAACATCTTATCTAGGGCCACCCGGACCAACCTAGACAACCGCACAAAAGAGAGAGGGGAGTCCTACCCAAAGAAAGCCCAACCTTGCAGGTTGTCCGACTAACTAGGTATGTATCATACAGGACAAATTTTCCTTCCTCAACCCACAGTCAAAACTGTTGCTCTGTTGTGCTGTATTCCCTTCGTCGCGATGGTGGGAAAGCGCGAGAGAAACCAAAGATCGTAACTTAGCTAGAGCCCCTCCCTATCTATCAAGACTGGGCAATAGCCACCCCTGGAGAAACGTGACGCCTCCCCAAGCGGGGAGCATGAAACGATATCTATTTTGTCTGGGTTATTCGCGGATAGGCTAAAAAAAACTGCAAGTTAGGAAGGCCAAATTTCATCCGTAACAGTATGCCCGTACATGGCTGATAGAGTGGAAATGCTAAAAGCTCCTATCCACATAATATCTGAAATATTCTCCAGGGGTAGTTCTCACAGTACTCGCCCCTCTGTTGTCACCCCCCTCTGCCCCGCCACTACCGTCTAACTTTATCTCCAGATAATCCCTGATATCGCCCGTCGAGGTGATGGCTATCGCGACCGTCTTGGAGAAATATTTTTGAACGGCTCCCCCGACATCGGGCCACTAGGTGAGGAATACTAGCGTCCTGTACCACACCACTCACTCCGAACGAAGTCTCTCTATGGCTCAAGAAGCCTTGGTAGCCCCCTCGTCTGCAATTCATCTAGCGCATTCATACGGATAAAAATTCGTGACCATGGAGCAATAGCCATCCCCAAGACTCACATTGAATCCGCAAGAACAACCTCGTGCCACAGATTGCCCTTTGCCCTTGGTGAAACGCCTCGCCTAGATCCATCGGAATGCCCCTCCAGCCCACTTCCGGCTTCAGAATAACTCCAATCACTCCACCTATTTCTACTCAAGGAAGTCGCACTATCCGCCGGCAACGATGATATCTCCCTCCCTTGGCTGATCAGCTGTTTTCGCTTCGTTCCGTGAACCCCCCCACTTCCGATATCACCTGTGCCCCCGGATTCCGGGAGTAAAGTCAGACAGCTTCATGAGCCTCGCCTTCACCCCCACTCCGCTAGCGGAACTCGCTTATTTCCCAAGGCCAATCCCCAACTCCAGCAAATCGTTCTGTGCGCACACCCCAATTTCGGGTATTTAGTTAGCTCAAAGGTGAGAGACCACGCATAATCTGTGCATCCTGGTCAGACTTAGAGAGGCTGCTGAGCTTCTTATTCCTTTTTCATAGCCAGTATTCCTGTCATTGACATATGCCGGTTGAGTATGTGTGATCTAGGCCGTCGTATTTAGTCCAAAAGGTTGGCTGAAGGTATAAAGAGTAAGAGAGTTTGTGAACTTTGTAGGACAAGCGCTAAAGAAAGCTGGGGGATGTGGTTTGTTGTGGCACATTTCATTCGACCTCCTGCATATCACTAATATGAGACGGAAGAACTCCGCGGCGAGAGTTTCTCCTACAATATTCAGCCACGTGATTATATACACCCGATTACAATCTGTTAAGCTTAGGGGTATGATGACAAGGGTTTGAAACTTTTGAAGCTGATGGAATAGGGAGAGGTTCTCTGGTCAACCTGTTACGGTAGCTATCTTATCTCAATCTTGAAACTCGAACATCTACTTGCAGGCCGTGATGTTCTTTTCCTTTCCTACAATGTTTGTCCACATGTGGCACGACCAACCGATATGTGCATTCACACTCAGTCCACGCAGACCATACAAGTGAGAGACTGCTTATCCGTTACCCCTCGCACATTACTTAGTATGATAGATACATAATTTGCCGCACATAATTTGCCTTTGGTGCCAGTGGTTTGATATGTAAGTAAAGACTTCTGAAAGGTGGTTGAGGTTGAGCGATGGGGGGTTGGGTGGGCCCGATACTGCCTTAATCTCCCCGAGCAATTATTTGCTTCCATCCCGGACCTAGTACAGTCGCACCTCGCTGTCCCGGATCTCACTCTCCCGGATCCCCCGCTCTCCCGGATGGAATTCCCTCAATTCTGAATTTTTTTGCACCAAAGCCTAACTCACTGTCCCTGATAATTCGCTGTCCCGGACAGATTCCTTGGATTTTGGCCATCCGGCACAGATAGGTGCGACTGTATACAGGATTACAGGTTAGCATTCCGGGAACTCTCTCGAGAACCACTAGAAACTACTCGGGCTAGTGGAAGGGTGAAAGGTTAGTTAGTCCACCCATTAATTATGCTATCGCAATCTCCCAACTGGAACATCTAGGCTGCTGGGCTCTTCCCTTTTTCTCCATTGTGCGCTCACATGTAGTAGGGTCCACTAGTATATTACCTACACATCCTACGATCTTAAACCCAGGAGTGAGCCACTTGTTATCCCTGATGCCTAGTCCATTTCCCAGTATTATAGATATATATTGTACGACTAGAAAATCTTCCCATGATTCGAGCTATCTTAAATCTCTACCAAGACTCCCACACGGCGCCTCAAGTACTATCACCAAAGTCCTATTCCTCCCCTCTAAGGATCCTCCTTAGCGCGATCCCATTTATCGCAATAACTTCCCCAGTCTTGAATGATTAGTGTTGCTGCGCACTGCGTGCGCTGTAAAGTATGAGAGTCAAGGAAGTGCCCATCTGGGTAACTTATCTTGCGATCCGTTATATTATATCCGACTTGGGCTGGGGACGGACACCACGAAATTCTGCTATGATCGGTACAGAGCGTATTGGGGTCCTTGATTGTTTCCATGTCCCCGGAGGTGTCCTATATATACACAAACTCAACTCTACAGAAAAAACTTTATCCAGAACATCCCCCACAGTCTCTCATATCTTCTTTCCACCTCTCCATCTATACAACATCTTCAAGAACTTTCCCGAAACTCCTTTTCCCTAACCTTTGACCGGTTTCGTCCTCCTACACTGTTTTCCTTCGCTTCATTGATCCGTCACAATCCTGACACAGCCTTCTGTTTCCTAACCATCATAGTTTGAACACCAGTGTGTTCTAACTCCTAGCAAACCTTAATCTCAAACCTCCGGTCGTCTCTAGTGCCAATCCCTAAAACATCCCAAAGATTTCTGCTTCGTTTCACTCCCTAACCGAAAGTACCATCAATCTCCTGATACCATACTACTCAATCGTTCAACCGTCACCGAACCGAGTTCCTCTCAGCCATGTCCCATCTGCGATCCGACAACCCAAGGTATGGAACGTTCGTGAAATTTCAACAGGATATAGACTACCAGATTTTGCCAAATGTCATTTAGCCGGAAAACCATGCCTACCTGACCAATGGCATGCATCTTCGCTCTCCCACTCTGAGAGCACCGATCAACGCCTATTGTGTCTGCCACAACTTCATGTGCATTGACCAGATAAAGGAGCTTACAGTACGGGTGAGTTTGAGAGTTGTGGTGGTGATGTGGGGGAAAGGTGAGAGAGTAGCGATCTGCTGTCGCAAGGGCTTTTTTTATAAAAAAAATGTGTTCATGTAGACAACTAGATTATGCTTTGTAAGACACCGGGAAAAAAGTGGTTCCTTATGGTATCCGGCTCTGGAAAAAGGATTCCAGCTATATTAGGAAGAGTAGCAGTAAGAGTGTTTGCTTTGAAGTGGGTCTTTTGCTTTCTGGCCTGATTTGGTGTAATCAATGGGGTTGATCAAACATCCCTCTTACCCAGCCCCTTGCATCACTTAATCTGCCTAGGCACCGGCAACGCCAGCCGTCGGCTATGATACGCCACAACGAGGCCACCGCGGCACATCCCTTGGTATAATTCTATCGACGCCATCGGCCAGTATGAAAACATACATAATATAGAGTAGGGGGGGGGGATTAGGGTTATCCATCAATGAACTAGGATCCCCCTGAATGGCATGAGGCAGGAGTGGTTGGCCTCGTAGTGTAGGGATTGACTGCGAACCGAGCGGGCGGCGATCACTTGCTGGCATTGGGGGGAATTACCAAGAAGATATGTCCCAGGCTTACGAATGTCTGCAGGGATTCCACTTGCTTATTATCGACTTCGATGATATGTATTATCAGGGTTCCGAATATTCCGACCGGGGAAGTCTTGGAGGCAGGACCAGGCTGGTCAGTCCTGGTTGATGTTGATGCTAGACCCGACTAACTCGGGTGGTCCGGTCCGGTTTGGACTGGTCCCAGACCAGTCTTTATATAAGATCTCAAGGGAGTCGGGGTGGCTCTCAGGCCAACACTAGCTAAGAATAGAACTATAGCTATAGAAGGATCTTAAAGCCGCTTGCCCCATTATAAATCAAGAGCCCCTCAATGCAGGTTGATTGAGCATCCTGGATAGGAGAGCATATGGCAGAAATGCAATTACGGGATGCATAAGTTGCATCCAATACCAGTATTGTGGTCCACGGTCATGTAATATCACTCACTTAGTGCACGGAAAAAAGCACCCTACTTGAAAACTTAATTTCCCCACCCCTAATCTAAGCGAGGCACTATCTCCAGTGCACAATTGATGGAAACAATAATTTTAATAAAGAAAAGCTTTATTTGAACGTAATATGTTCTAATAAAGGTAGTAAATCTGTCAAAGGGCAGTGCATAGACTATGGCCTGGCGGGCCTAGTGGGTTGACCAGTCCTGGGCAAGTCGGTTCCGATAATCCTGACTGTCCAGTCGGTCTTATTTCCACCATTAGACTAGACTTGACTTTCGACCGGACTAGCTAGTCCAGTCCAGTCTTCCGCCGACCATTCGGAGTCCAGTGTATTATATCTACAGGAAATGGGCAGTATTGTACACCATTAACTTATCGAATAGAGGGAATAAAGATTCAGAAATATGATCAACAAAGTCTAACCAGAACTCCAAGGAATGGAAAAGGATAAGAAGAAAAATGTAAGAAAGAACGAAGGAGAAAGAGGGGGGGGAGGGAGAGAGACAAGGTTATATGAATAGTAAATAGCCGGTTAAAATCAGAAAGAACTCCCTATATCAAAAGCTAATTACATCTAAATCGGCAGCGGCCTTGACAACACGAATCTTGCACTGGGTGATTATCTATGAGGGAATATGTGTGGCAGTAGTGAAGGGGGGGGGGGGGGCAAACGAGAAATGCTAGGAGACAAATGAAAGCGGCGATGAAGAAATACAGGCAGAGTGCTGAGGGAAGGGTTGATTGGGTGTTTTTCGGATCGGCTCTGAATAGGGGGTTAAGGTCTGGGATATTGGTACTGGAATTATGGCTTGTGGATTGCACGCCCACCGCACAAGCAGACTCGTCCCCATGGTCGAGAGACGGCGCTAGGGATTCCCGGCCGCCATGATCTGTCGTGTGGGAGTTGAGATTGTCCCGTAATATCCCCGCAACCTCTGTATGACCATGGGCAAGGGCTAACGATAGAGGGGTTTGGTTATTGTTATCAACTGTGGTGAGGCGGACGTCTTGCCGTGCGAAAAGTGTCTTCACCACACCACCTTTTCCAGCCATAGCGGCCCATGCAAGTGGCGTTCGGCCAAATTGAGTGTCTTCTTGGTTGGGATTAGTGTCCACTCGTTCCAAAAGGAGCTTTACTACCCGCGAATGTCCACGCTTGGCGGCCAACGAGAGGGGCGTTCGGCCATATTCAGTGTCTGCATGGTTTGGATTGACGTCCTCTCGCCGTAAAAGCATCTTTACTACCTGCTGGTGGTTGCGCTTAGTCGCCCACCAGAGGGGGGTCTGGCCAAATTTGGTGTCTGCGTGGTTGGGATTAATGTCCTCCCGTTCCAAAAGCATCTTTACTATCCCTGAATGCCGGCCCCTAGCCGCCCACCAGAGGGGTGTTTGGCCGCACTCTGTGTCTGCCGGGTTGGGATCGACGTCCTCTCGTTCCAAAAGCATCTTTGCCACCCCTTCATGCCCGCGCTCGGCCGCCCACCAGAGAGGCGTTCGGCCATATTTGGTGTCTGCATGGTTGGGATTAACCTTCGCTCGTTCCAAAAGAATATTTACTATCCTCGAATGCCCACTCTTAGCAGCCCAGGTGAGTGGGGTTTGGCCACACTCGGTATCTGCCTGGTTGGGATCGACGTCCTCTCTCTCCAAAAGCATCTTCACTATCTCCGAATGCCCGCGCTCAGCCGCGTATGCGAGGGGCGTTTGGCCAGATTTAGTGTCTGAATGGTTGGGATTAACCTCCCCTCGTTCCAAAAGAATCTTTACTACAGTCGAATGCCCACTCTTAGCTGCCCACGTGAGTGGCGTTCGGCCACATTTGGTGTCTACCTGGTCGGGATTGACGTCCTCTCGTTCCAAAAGCATCTTGACTACCTCCTCACACCCGTGCGTAGCCGCCCATGAGAGGGGCGTTTGGCCACACTCAGTATCCAGCCGGTTGGGGCTAACGTCCTCTCGTTGCAAAAGGATTTTTACTACCTCCGAATTCCCGCGCTCAGCCGCCCACGAGAGGAGCGTTCGGCCGTATTTGGTGTCTGCTTGGTCGGGATTGATGCCCTCTCGTTCCAAAAGCATCTTTATTACCTCCCAATGCCCGCGCTCAGCAGCCCACAAGAGTGGCGTTCGGCCATCTCCTTTACCTGCATGGTTGGGGTTGACGTCCGCTCGTTCCAAAAGCATCTTTACTACCCCCGAACGCCCGCACCCAGCCGCGCCCGCAAGGGGCGTTTGGTCATATTTGGTGTCGGCTTGGTTGGGATTGACGTCCTCTCGTTCAAGAAGGATTTTTACTATCCCCTCATACCCCTGCTCGGCTGCCCACCACAGTGGCGTTCGGCCATCTCCTTTGTCTGTCTGGTCTGGATCGACGTCCTCTCGTTCCAAAAGCATCTCAACTACCGCCGAATTCCCGTGCTCGGCCGCCCATGAGAGCAGCGTTCGGCCGTATTTGGTGTCTACATGGTTGGGATTGATGTCCTCTCGTTCCAAAAGCATCTTGATTACTTCTGAATGCCCGCGCTCAGCAGCCCACAGGAGTGGCGTTCGGCCATCTCCTTTGTCTGCATGGTTGGGGTTGACGTCCACTTGTTCCAAAAGAATCTTCACTACCTCCATATGCCCGCGCTCATCCGCCCACGAGAGGGGCGTTCGACCGTATTTGCTCTCTGTTTGGTTGGGATTGATGTCCCCTCGTTCCAAAAGCATTTTTACTACCTCCGAATGCCCTTGTTGAGCGGCCCACGAGAGTGGCGTTTGGCCATATTTGGTGTCGGCCTGGTCGGGATTGATGTCCCCTCGTTGCAAAAGCATCTTTACTACCCCCGAATACCCACGCTCAGCCGCACATGAGAGGGGCGTTCGGCCATCTGCTTTGTCTGCATGGTTGGGGTTGACGTCCGCTCGTTCCAAAAGAATCTCTACTACCCCCATATGCCCTCGCTCAGCAGCACACAAGAGTGGCGTTCGGCCATATCTTTCGTCTGCATGGTTGAGATTGACGTCCTCTCGTTCCAAAAGCGTTTTTACTATTCCCGAATTCCCGCACCCAGCCGCGCACGCGAGGGGCGTTTGGCCACGCCAAGTGTCTGCCAGGTTTGGATTGACGTCCTCCCGTTCCAAAAGCATCTTTACTGCCTCCGAATGCTTGTGTTCAGCCGCCCATAAGAGGGGCGTTCGGCCATATACAGTGTCTGCCTGGATTGGATTGACGTCCTCCCGTTCCAGAAGCATCTTTACTACCTCCTGATGCTTAGTCGCCAACCAGAGGGGTGTTCGGCCACGTTTGGTGTCTGCATGGTTGGCATTAATGTCCTCTCGCTCCAAAAGCATCTTTACTACCCCCAAATGCCGGCCCCTGGCCGCCCACCAGAGGGGTGTTCGGCCACAGTCTGTGTCTGCCGAGTTGGGATTGACGTCCTCTCGTTCAAGAAGGATTTTAACTATCCTTTCATGCCCCTGCTCAGCAGCCCACCACAGTGGCGTTCGGCCATCTCCTTTGTCTGTCTGGTCGGGATTAATGTCCTCTCGTGCCAAAAGCATCTCAACTACCCCCGAATTCCCGCGCTCAGCCGCCCACGAGAGGAGCGTTCGGCCGTTTTTGGTGTCTGCTTGGTCGGGATTGATGTCCTCTCGTGCTAAAAGCATCTTCATTACCTCCGAATTCCCGCGCATAGCAGCCAACAAGAGTGACGTTCGGCCATCTCCTCTACCTGCATGGTTGGGGTTGACGTCCACTCGTTCCAAAAGCATCTTTACTACCCCCGAATGCCCTTGCTCAGCCGCCCATGAGAGGGGCGTTCGGCCATATTTGGTGTCTGCCCGGTTGGGATTGACGTCCTCTCGTTCCAAAAGCATCTTTACTACCTCCGAATGCCCACGCGCAGCCGCCCACAAGAGGGGCCATCGGCCATATCTGGTGTCTGCGTGGTTGGGATTGACGTCCTCTCGTTCCAAAAGCACCTTTACTACATCCGAATGCCCGCGCTCAGCCGCCAACGATAGCGGCGTTCGGCCATATCTGGTGCCTCCCCGATTGGGATTGACGCCCTCCCGTTCTAAAAGCATTTTTACTACCCCCGAATGCCCGCCCTCAACCGCCCAAAAGAGTGGTGTTCGGCCATATTGAGTGTCTGCCTGGTCGGGATTGACTCCCTCTCGTTCCAAAAGCATCTTCACTACCCCCGAATGCCCGTTCTCGGCCGCCAACGAAAGTGGTGTCTGGCCAGATTTGGTGTCTACACGATCGGGATTGACTTCCTTTCGCTCAAGGAGTATCTTTACTATATCCTCATGCCCTCTCCTAGCCGCCCACGGGAGTGACGTTCGGCCATAGTCGGTGTCTGCACGATCGGGATTGACGTCCTCTCGCCCCAGGAGGATCTTTACAACCTCCGCGTACCCTTTGCTAGCTGCCCATATCAGAGCCGTACGCCCAACACAATCAATCGCATTAGCATCCCATTCTTTCATCTCCAATACATCACCAACTATCTCCACTATCCCGAGACATGATACTCCATGGAGTCCTGTAAAACCGGCAGGTCCTGCCGCCCCACCAAAATAAGGCGCGCGGCCCCCACCACCACTGTAGAATTCATTATCGCTCAATAGCAGTAGTTGAGCACATATATGTTGATCAAATTTATCGAGAAGCCTCAGTGCAAGGATTTTGATATTTTCCGTCATCATCATTCTTGCGTGCTTCCCCCAGGAAAGAGAAGCATATTGGAGAAGGGGCAGCTCGGATGGGGCCGAGCGAAGAGTTGGCGAAAGATCCCGGACAGATCCAAAATTCAGGTACGCCAAGCAGACTTCGGCCATTGTTGCGTGGGGGCTATTGAATAGTGTCGGATTGTCTAAGAGATACTCCTGCAGAGTAAAGTGCACTAGTCGAACTCTAGATGAAGACGGCTCGATAGTGACAAGACCCAGACAAGATGCTTGGAGTATCCGCAACACGGGGATGTTTTTCGGGTCCAGATCCGCAGATCCAATCTCTACTCCTAAGGCATGACACAGCTCCTCGGCCCGCAACGGCCGTTCCGAATACAGCACCCACATCAAGACCTTCAATCCGAGTACTGATTTATTTCCTTTCTGCGCTTTCAGTCGACTTAGAGTTGCCGTATATGCATCACTTAGCCCATTTCCTCGCGCCATCACTTCAAGTTTCTTCCTTCTCTGAGCAATTGTCACCTCCCCTAGAATAGCTTCGATGTTTAGCGATACGAGGAGAAATCTGGACCCAATCGTTCGTAAGCAGACATCATCGATAGAGTGGGAACGGAAGATCTTCCTGCGTACATATCAGACATCTTGCCCAGAATACTTTTCACAATATCCGCACGCAAGTCACCATCCATGGCCTCTGAGTCATCATCCCTGTCTAACCTCATCTCCAGGTAATTCCTGATATCGTCCTTGTTAGGACAGATAGGTATCACAACCGCCTCAGCGAAATATCTCTGAACAGATCCCGTGACATGGGGCCTCCCGGTGAGGAAGATTCTCGTCGTGGGGGACTCGCGAACAAGATCTCTTAGTGACTCCAGTAGCTCCGGAAGATTCCTCGGTAGAGATTCGTCGAGCGCATCGATACAGATGAAAACTTGTGTTTGCGAGGCAATAGCGATCTTTAACATTTGCATTAAGTCCGCATGTAGCGGCCTTCGGCCTCCAACCTCTCTCTTCGCGTCTTGAAATGCCTGACGTACATTTTCCGGGATGTCTCCCCTGCCTACAAGCTGCCTTAAAATGGCCCCCATTATGTTGGCAGTTGTCTGGTCTTGCTGGGCAAGAAAGTCGCAGTAGAAGCATGCAACGGCGATGTCTTCCTTCTTTGCCTGATCGCACAGGCTGTCAATCACCAGGGAGCTAGGATTCCCGGCTATCAGTGATATTTCGCTTCCCCCAAAGAATCCTGTCACTTACCTCAAATATGTCTTCCCCACTCCCGGATTCCCGGAACAAAACAAGACCCCCTTATCGGTTCCACCCAAACCTCCCCTCCACTCCCGAAACTCGCTAGCGTCTAAAAGCCAATCCCCAACACCGGCCAATCGGTCGCTGCGCACCCCATGATGTCTGTTTTCTGGCTCTAGTGGGGAGAGCCAACGCAATATTTGTGCATCCTCGTTGTATTTATAAACCGTTTTGTTGTAGCTCCCTATTGTGTTAGCGCTGTTGACATTGTTATCGCCAAGTGTTGTCGATTGGGTATATGTAGTCTAGGCCATGACACTCTGTTCAAAATATTTGTTGTGCGTAAAGAGGGTAGAGAGAGAAATATGAAGGCTAAATGGGGGAGTTCACAAAACCTTTCAGTGCGCGAAGCTGAAGAAAAGGCGGGGGATGTGGCTCCTTTTGTGGTAACAAAGTTACTATTCAACCATTTGCAAGCCAAGGAAATCTCAACACATTGGAGGCTTTAACGAATAGCCGCTACATTGCTCCGCCTCACGGCGTATTACTGTGTGAGACAAGGTTCTGGGCCATGCACGCATAGGACGGCCTTGTATGATACAGGGATTCAACGGAAGTATTTGTGATACCGCAAAATTTGGTTGAACCAGAACTAGCGCTAGAGCAGTCAGACAAAGTTTACCACAATACGGTAGCGAGAGAGATTTGCAAGAAAAGTTGCCCACTGAGTTAGATTCTGAAGATTATTTGCCACAGAATACTTTTTCCACCAGAGTTTTTTACTTTTCGAGGGAACGAATTTCCTGTCGGGGCTTACTCTGCCTCGCTTATTGAGCCACACTTTATTTGGCTGCTCTAGCGCCATTTCCAGTTTAACCAAATTTTGCGGTATTGCAGAACCCCCCCTCCTACTCAGCCTCCTCTACCCCAGTCCAGGAAGCTACTTGTATAGTCAGCTGACGAGACATTTCAAGAGAGATCCCCTTAAATGCCCACCCCCGTCAACTCGACATCACCATGAATTAGCCATTGTTTGGTATACAGCCGCGTTCGCAAAGTTCTCGTACCCTCCCAAGTACCACGAGCAATTAGAAACGCTTTGCTAACTCTCTCCCTTGACTACTCGGTATGATAAATGGTGATAGGGGTTTACAATGCCCCTAGGGGTATATCCGAAAAATAGTTATCAGAAGGCTTCTTGTTGTCCCGTTGTTGTGAATAGGTATTGTTCTTGAGGTACAAGGGGGGGTATGAGAATTTTGCGAACACGGCTGTATTTAGTAGCCATCTCTCCTTGTTTGGGGGGTAATATCTAGCGAGACTCATTGATATTGTGGAGACTCTTGTTAGTTCAGTTGCGAACTAGGTGGATTAAATTCATTCGCAGGGAATTTTTATCATTGTTCACCACTAAAAACGGGTAACACTACAATTCAAGATCCCGATTACACCATACCGCGCGAAAGGCTCCAAACCGGGCAGGCAAATAACTTGTAATTATTTGCTTGCCGTTCCTGTTATTCTAGGGTGGTGAATCTGCCACGATATTGAAAGGCTTAAACTAACTTACTCCTGGCAGGCCGAAGCGGGGGCCACGCAGCGCCGACAATGCGCTGGACAAATTCGTGCGTGATTCTATGGTTATCACACCATTGCCACGATCGCTCCTAAATTTGCAGCTAAGGCTTCAGCCGGAAGCATGACTCTCGCCGCCTGATTCTCGTGAATCGTTGTTCTGGGCACCCCTGGCACACACCTGGCCTGTGACTTGTATAGCAGGGTACTCGTAGGTGGATCCTGGCGAGGCAAGCTGCGGCGACAGGCACTGCAGCATCGGTTGCACGGAACATGCCAGTGATCCAAAAGGAGCAGTATTGCATAATTTTAGCATCCCTGTAGTTGCTACTGATGGCATCAAGGATTCAGCGCAACATAGAAAAATCGGTAGGACAAGACTCCTAATATGTGACAAGAATTTCCTAGGCACCTCGGGACGATGTATGTCGGTGGCACAGACAAGAAGCCAGTGCCGAAACGCAAAGCAATCGCATAGTATGGATAAACCGCGGGTTACTATCTTAATATTTAGATGGAGTGGCCAAGGGAGAACGTGTACTCGAGTGATTGCCTCGGTACCCCACTAGCCCAGGTGCACATAATGTGGAAGCGCCTCGGGAGGGGGCTGCGGAGCTTTCCTCTATAAAACATGGGAGTATGCAAGTGGACAGGGACACCCATGTGTGGTGATCCATGGCAGCAATTGGAGGACCACATTACCTCTCGGATGCTCAGGTACCGGGATCAGTCTGCGGGCCGGATATTGGGGGTGTGGGGATGGGGATTATAGGCAATACCGGTACCGTACAAGTCACTCTTCACGACTCGTTAGCCAACATTTGCCTTCCCCATTTTGTTCGTATGATATAGTAAGCTATGATACACCAAGTCTTTTCGGCTGAAGAGGTATGGTGTGTGCGTAGTGCATAGCTAGTGTACTCGAACACATGCTGGTATCCGGAGGTTCAAGATAGATATTCCAAGAGGGTTCAATCTACTCGTGCTTCACAGCAAAGATTTGCCTTCCCCATTTGTCATAGTAAGATTTGCAAGGATGCTTGTGCCAAAGAGGAATAGTGTGTATATGGTGCATGACTAGTGCGCACGCTAGCATCCGGAAGGTTAAGATTGCGTGGACACGTTCAGAGTTGATATGGTGAGTAGCGGTTAGCCTGGATCGTCCAAGAATCAGTTATAATAGATAGTTAGGAGCCGCGCTCGTTATGCACGACTTTGCACACTATACCTCTTTGGAAGAAAGATCTTTGCAAAGCTCACTAGGACAAATGGGGAAGGCAAATCTTGGCTGTGAAGCACGAGTATCGTGAACTATGTTCACCATACCTCAGGAATCCGCAATAATAGATAGTTAGACCTGGACTAGCTATGCACTCCCTGTTCAGCACCTTTGGCCGTCAACATATCAACACGCCCACTTCTCAATTATCTTTAATTCGACTGTGACGCACTTGATATATCGGTACGACTGCCCATCATAGCTAGGGAAATCGAAACGTGGCCAAGTTGATAAGGTCTTCTAATAAGTTAGGCAATAAAAGCTTTCTCCATCGAAACTCGGCTTACCGAGATGGGAAGTTGAAGCCACTGATTACCTTGGTGTGGAAATTATTAGCCGGCAGTTCCCATCTGACAGAACTCGGTAACACTACTATAAAAAAACAGTTAACCAGCTAGCAGGGATATGACCTGACTGTGCGGCGGTGACTGGTGTTTGTGTGGTGGAGAGCCCACTGGTGAGTGGCCACCACAAACTATATTTTGTCTGAGCTGCGTTCCTTTCTCTGTACATACATCCATCGTAAACACTCAACTCCTTTGGGAACTCACTTGTCATATACATCGAATATCGAATACATCGCAGTTTTCCTACCACTCCTCGTTCCGGGCCTTTCTCACAACGACAGCTGGCCAATAGCTGTGTCGCTACGGTGCTTGTACGGCAGCATATTGCCTGCACAGAACCTGACCTCCATCACTCACCGGAAGGAGAAACACATTTACCTCCACGATGTATTCCTGCACTGCGATACGGCAATCTCGCCTGCTACCTCACCTTCTCTACCGAAATACACGGCCTGTGGGGAATATTTTTTCAAGTCAGTGGCGCGATTATCGTCAACATGGAAAATGGAAGGCTCATTCCCATCACACAACCAGTGGTATTCAGAACCACTTGAATCAGACCCCTGAGAATGTGTCGAAAAGCCATGGTAGTACAATAAATGTGGGAGTGAATGAAGTACCCTGGCGGATTCATGCATGGCTATCACCACTCGAGCCCTATGGAAGACATCAAGATGTGAGTGGCGGGCGACCAGAGGGTGTTGGTGACAAGGTTGTACGGAGAAACGGATTCAAGAGATGGTGCGAGAGTCCGGATGGTTTAGTGGATCCCACTATTCTTTGCTGTGGAGACAAAGGGATTGGCAAGACATATATAAGGTAGAGATGAATTTTCCAGATACAAGAGCAGATACTGATAAGGAATGAAATAAGTTCATTGGTGATAGACACCCTATGCGAGCAAGCGCATCGGAATGGTGTTGTGGTATTATTTTTCTATTGCAATTACCGGACTAAGAAGGACCAATCGGCTGTAAACATCATAGGGTGTCTACTAAGGCAATTTCTTGTGGGAGCTACAGGGATTCCCAAGGGAATTCGGAGCGCATTTGGTGAGTCTGGGCAAGGATACCGCAAAGGGCTTGAATTGTCAGAAATGGTGAAATTATTCATTAAAACCATCATTCCTATTGAACGAGTATATATTTGCATCGACGCAGTGGACGAGCTAGTGCCAGAAGAGCGAACAAAGTTTCTTGACGCATTAGGTCGGATTTCCCGACAGGCACCAAATACCAGACTATTTCTTACGGCGATGCCACATATTCGCGGCGAGATTGAGGAGCATTTCGAGGATGGCGCATATAGCAAAATCGTTGAGATTGATCAAGGCGATATTGCTAGGGATATCAGCCGGAAAATAGATGATAGTTTACGAGATGGAGAGGTATTAAAGGATGACACTATCAATGATACCATGGGAGGAAAGTTAAAAAAGGCTTCTGAGATGTAAGCAGGAATAGCTTTGTTATAAATTTGGGTTAGGGACTAACACTCTGCAAAGATCACCACCTACCGCATCAAAAACCGACAACACCCCGGAAAGGATGTCGGGACAAGCCCCCGAAAGGCGGGGGTGGCCATATTATAAATTTTGGTCGATTCTTAAGACACCGCGAGGGTCCTTACCTATGGCGAGAACATCTGAGGGTATTTCGCACGAGACTCTATTAGCAATGCAAAAGGAAATGCTGGAAACGGTAACTATGAATGGCGTGGACCTAGACAGCTTATACGGCCAAACTTTACAGAAGATAAGGGAACAGAAAGGGGAGTTACCAAGACTTGGGATGAAGGTGCTGATGTGGGTATCCCATGCGAAACGGCCATTGCGAATGAATGAACTCCGCTACGCTCTGGCAGTAGATCCTGACGCGAGGGATTTTTATGCTAAGAACATCCCCTCGCAAGATACAGTTCTCGGATCTTGTTTAGGGCTTGTGATGGCTGAAAAAGGGACATCAAGAGTCCGGTTAATCCACGACACGCTTCAGCAATACCTTTCCCGGCCTGGGATCCTAGTTGGTCCTCACAAACTCCTGGGTGAAACCTGCATAGCATATCTCAATTATCGCCCAGTCAAGAGGCTTCGTGCCGACGAGATTGGGGATCTTGCACCATTTCCTTTTCTTGAATACGCCTCCAGATATTGGGGGACCCACGCAAAAGTTGAGCTTTCAGACCGAGCTAAAACGCTTGCACCTCAGCTTTTAGAGAATTTCGAAAACCATATATTCTTTACCCTCTTTATCAAAAAATCACTTGGGTACTATCCCTCAAACACCCGGTACCGATTTACTGGTTTACATTTGGCCTCCTTCATGGGAATTGATGGTCTAGTGGACACATTGATAAAGGTGAAAAGTTGTGATATCAATCAACGCGATGCGAGTGAGTATACACCACTCATGTGGGCAGTTGAGCGCATGAATCACGCCGCAGCGAGGCTATTGCTCACATGCGATGGGGTCGATCCTGACAAGCCAGTCCATGATAGAACACCACTCATCTGGGCTATCAAGTATGGGGATGATGAGATGGTCAGAGTGTTGATACACGGTGGGGCCGATCCCACCAAGCCCGACAAGGATGGTGAAACACCGCTCATGATTGCTTCACGCCACCGGGATAACGGGAAGGCAGCCCTCTTGCAACCTCCGCCAATCACGATGTCCGACCTGCATTAGGTTGAAAAAGAGAGTTCTCTACATTCTCCCTCTTGGCACATATAGATTCATTCCTTTTGCAATAGTTTCATGCTAGATCTCTGTGCAAGCAGAAATTAGACTCACCCTCCTCGTAGGTCACCTCTGCCGCTTAGTGTTTTACCATATTCTGTAGACGTTACTTTTTCTTTCTCCCGTCGCCACTTTTTTTTCTTTCTCATAACCCTCAAAATTAATTTCGCTATGGGTTTGTTTTGGGAAAGCGCCGTCTCATGTATTCTATAAATGTTCAAGTTTTATGACTTTCCCACTCCCTGACTTTTCATGAGTACCGTAAAATCTCGTGACATCCACCAGCCATGCTGGAACCCCCGAATGACTCTGGCAACCCTACGGAGGTACAAGGCATAAGTTTTGTAGGTTCCACAAGCGAGGTTTGCTGCCCTCACTCCCTGTGTAACCTACAAAACTTATGCCCTGTACCTCCGTACTCACTTCCTAAAAACTAAACCTATCTTGGGCTGATGTGATGATTTTACAGGGATATTCGTGACAGGCAGCGATAACGAATTTTAAGAGTTTTTACGGTACAAGGGACAGGCATAAAAAAGTGGTACGGTGCATAACTAATGTCTCAGAAGCGGTGGTACACTTGAGAAGGGAAATTTTAAGAGGATCCATGTTTCTTCCCATGCTATGCAACTGATAAAGGAAATTATGTATGAGTGATGAAGATGACATCTACTCTAACACATTTACTATCAAATCAAACCCTAAGAGGTGTCTGCTGAGGGGGCACCTGAACCTCTAAACTGGGACCATGTTTAATGCTGGCCTTATGATAAGTGGGCTTTAAAGCCCAGTGGCTTATTGAAGAAATCAATATTCTTTTTGGATCTATGTGTAGAGGCTACACTGCTCTGTCATCCTTACCCATTTATTTTCTTCCACGCAGGAGTGTTGGTTCAAAATACTTGCCCATTGGAGTTGGTAATTGTATGGTAAAGGATGGGGTTTAAGATGTACTTTACCATCTCAACATATTTTCTGTCTGAGTGTAGTTCGGTTGCAGCGTACCAGAATTTTGTCCAAAATCAACCCACCCCACCCCTGTAGCGTACCACTTTTTTATGCCTGCCCCTTGTACTCGTAAGCGAGGAAGACGGCAAGGATACTGGTGTTACTCGTCCCCCTCATGAAGTACCGTAAAAACTCGATAGATCCACTAAAGGGGATCTTAGCATGAGTCACCTTCTAAACCGCAATAGGTTTAGAGGAGTAGGTTAATAAAATTGCGAATATAAGTTAAATGAGATTCTGCAAGCTCGCCTCCCCAACCTATACCTAGTCTGGAAAACACTATTCCTTCTCGGGGTGTTTTGTCTCTGATCGGGGTGATCCGAGGTCGATGAACTTTAGTGGATCTATCGAGTTTTTACGGTACCCGAAAACAGGGATTAAAGACATATATGGCAAAATGTCTGTGCGTGTCTGAGCGCCCATACAAAATATACCCCCCCTGTTTTCGGGTACTTCTTGAGGGGGACGAGTAGTGTCAGGTGGTAGGCTTGGCGAACTATTCACTAAGAGCCTCAAGTCCATCGCACATGACACAGGTTAGATTCAGTGAAGCAGGGGTGGGAGAAGAAAACTAACACCAAGTAAAGAAGCATTTTAGGAATACTCCCGTCACATACTTGCCAGTACCGCCTCTACTACCACCACGGGAAACCATTATTCTGTCATCTCCGCTACCCACCTACACTCTCTCACCATTAGCCGGGAATTCGCGTGCCTACTCGGGGGAGGGTCACAATTCGGACCTCCGCGACACTCAAACTTCTCCGGACTTCCTCCCTAGTTAGATGCGGCCGCTCCCCTTAGCCTACATCCACCGCCCCATGGCAACAAACAGAATTTCTCGAGCCTCCCCGTCCATCCACACGACTTAGTTTCCGTCACTTTGCAGGACTTGGGCTGGCGCGGGAACCCTGGGGCGTGTCAAAATTTTGAGACTAGGCACAACATTTACGTCGCGACAGCAAGGTTTTCGGAATGGCTCGCGCGGCTTAGGAATCCGGGACGGAGGTGATATCTCTTGCAAACCCCACGGGAGGGGCCCTGGGGGTGGAGGTGGTGCTGTTGGGGGATGAATGTGAGGATTAAGCCAGGATTTGGGGTTGTCCCGCTTGATTCACGCTCTCTGGGAGCCTGTTCAAGTCACAAGTGAAGAGTTCACCCGAGGAGGGGGGCGGTCAGGTGTGGGTGGGGGGTCTATGCAGGGTCAAATTCGGATATGGCTTCATTGTTAACAGTACTAGAGTACTGTGCATTCGGCCAGTACCGTGGATGGGTTTTGATAGAAGGCATGAGCTGAATTTACCTTAATGAGGAGTAGGCACGGTGTGCTCTGGTAATATCCTCAGGGTAGCGATGGGGGGCGGTAAACTAAACTAACGGTAAACACAAATAACACATCCTAATCCTTCCGTGGATCACGACACCTATCTCTGTATTTCAGCGCATGCCCTATTCGCCCGTATGCTCCTGTGGCGACGAGGCGAAGACATGCCGTTATACCGGTAATCTATTGTTAAACGATCTCCTGTGCCCGAACTATCTGCGAAGCTCCTCACCGATCTGTCATACTCCCGCAGTTATCAAAGCCCAGCACAACCGTCCAACACCGTGCTCCCTCTTCCCCACTGATTCTATTACTCCGATACCTGCGTCTCCGGTAATCTCCGCGCAACTGGCGGGGCCAGCGGAATTTCATAACTCCAAATTTCAAATGTAGCCATGGGTAAAGTGGCGATTAAAGCAGCCGTAAAGGGAATGAAGCTGTCGAAGAAGAGCGTGAAAGATTATGAAAAGACAACAGAGACCGGGAAAAAGCATTTGAGAAGACTGAGCGGAAGAGACTCGAACAGGCAAAGAAGGGGTCGAGTCGAAGGCATCTGCCACTCAGCGTGATGGTGAAGTGGAGAGACCGATTCGAGAAAAGGAAAGAATGGAACACAAAGAGTCGTGATTAAAAGTATTCTGGAAGCACTTATTTGCAGCGCAGATACGCCTACAAAGTCCTATACTATCCCCATCCTATCCAATCGCCCTGGCTTCACACTCCCCAACCCCAATACCTGGATGCGCGAAACGGAAGAAGCCAAGAAGTTCCGCCTAACCGCGCACATGCTAGATACCCGCTAAATCAAGGTTGAAATGACGGGAGTAGACAAAGTGAGCACTCATTCGGGAGTCTTCTTTTTGCGAGATGTATATATGAACCGGTTCGGGGGTGTCGCGAGGGGGGGGGGTTGGGGAGCGGGTGGAGGAGCAGGGTAGTTGGGGGGTTGGCGCAGTTAGATGCGTGAGATAATAGTGTAGCCAGAGAGGAGGAGGAATGCTATGATCTGCAGACTTTTTATGTTATTCTAGAACCGTGCTAAGTTAGTTGCTAGAGTAGTGATTTGATATCTTCGCAAGGATTCTTACAAAGTGAGTGAGGTCCTAGAGTCAAGTATTAAGTAAACCCAATCCTACTTTATCCACCCCCAGCTATCATCTCCATTCCTGATAGAAGGTATTACTAAAACCCATTTTCTCCCCTACCTAAGACCCTCCGCAGCGCCGCTCGATCCGTCGCAATCACGCCTCAGCCCCGGATAATTTATTGTGTAGCGCAGCGGGAGTGTTGAGGCCAGTATAATACCTAGATGGCTAGCTTATCTGGCGATTTGTTATGTTATATCAGGGACGGGACATAAGCCACCGGATTTGGCCGAAAGCATTTTGTTTAGAGGCCTCCCTTACTAGACCTAAATTATAGATATTCATTCCCTTGCGAGGAGAATACCGGACAACGGCCGCCGCTTCCACCGAAGCTTCATGGCGAGTTGTGGTTGTAAAGGAAGTCGCAGCATAGCAGTGTTTGAAGGTTGTGATGGTATGAGCGAAGGGTTGGTTAAACGGACTGCGTAGTGGTGTATATAAATTACAGCTGCCGTACATTTTTTATACCAAACCTGCGCTTCGGCGTGTTGGGCACAAAGCGGTTTCCTGTGATAGCTGGCTTTTAAAAGGTTGCAGGGGTTTCCAGCGAAGTGACGGGTGAGAGCCCTCACCTTGAACAAGATGCTCAGTTTCTCCGCTAGATGTGGTGCAGAAAATAGTATTAGCAGAACCGCGTTGAATGTCGTGAGATGCTGCCCGGCATGCTCAGGTTATTGTTTTGATTGTTTGGATAGTTTGCAGCAATGCGCTTGGGCTAGGGGAACGCGTTTGATACATCCGCCGGAAGAAAAGCTGGATAGCTGCAAGGCAGAGTGAAAGAGTCAGATGCACTCAGGGCCCACCCAGTGCGTGGAGAGTTGGATGCAAGGAGGCTACGAATAGTGGGTGACTTTGTCTTGCCTTTGTTAGCACGGGAGTACGCAAAAGGGGAAGGGAGACATGAGCGAAAGAGAATGGGTATGTGGGGTGATCTATGGAAGGAAAAGAGGACGACTTCATTGTGATCAATATACGCTCCTGTCTCGACCGTTAGTTAGTTGAGTGCGAGTGATAGGTAGTGAAGTGAACGAGATGAGCGACCTTCTCCACTATCGTATTGAATTGAATAAGAGAAATCTCTACCATGGAAAAGGGGCGAAAAACGCAGGAAAAAAAGGATGAAAATAAAATAAAATCCTAGACCTTACCAGTGGGGGCAACTCCAACGACATAGCACACTGATCTCTTACTTAAGTTGATACGGTAACCTTAGGGTTGTGCCCTAATGATCGCATTTTTGTTGCTTTAACTCTTGGAGTTTAGTTGTCGCCCTCGATCAGTTTAAAAAAAAAGCTTTTCTCTCCTTGGTCTGTATTTCACTTCACCTTATCAGCTTGCTGCCTGGACACAGGAGGCCCTTGTTGTAAACTACCAGTACTTTGTACAGTACACCACACAAATCCCGCGCTTGCTGTCGTGCTGTTATACCACCTTGACCTCTTTTTTCCGATGTTACATACATGATATTATATTGTAAATTTTCTTCACCTTGGGGACGGCAGCGACAAATACCTATCCCAGCTTCAGGGGTTCCATGTCTCATTGTTGGGATAATTCGGAGATTTTACCATAGGGGGGGGGTATCCGGAAGTTGCCGGAATGCTCAGTGAAATGGGCAGTGTAGTAATGGATAATTGCGGTACTTTACTCTTCATTAACTTGCACTTTTTAATGCGCTGGGTATAAGCTGATTTTCTGCGGTTGCTGGCTCCCAAAGGGTCCCGGCCGCTTCCAACAGGGCCGTGGATAGGAGTCGCCTCATTGTAGAGAATTCCCTGCCTTCCACGGGATCTGTATACAAACGGGTCCCGACCGAACAGTTCTTTTGTCCTTCAATTTACTTCATATCCCGAGACATAGCGGGCACAGTGATTGTTGTAGACTACGCCACGACAACCCCACACTTGCTATCCTGTTGATATACTACCTTGACCTTTCGCAGGCAATAAATTCCTACGTGACAGCAATGTGCCGGGCGTTAGAGTTGGGGTTTAGAGCACCGATCCTGCATCTTCTCCCGCGGTTATGCCGGAGCATTAGTTAGTATCGTGGGATAAGGGATGGCCTGTAAAAGCAAGGGACTGCGACTGCTTGGCGACATTGAGCGGAATTACTTGAAGGGGGTAGGCCCAGTGTTCCCAAGCGGCCAGTCCGGACCATGGTCTGGACCATGGGTCGGCAGTCCGGTCAGTCCGGCCATGGTTTTGAGAAGCCTGGGCCAGTCCGGCTTAAATTACCAACGGCCACCAAAGCCTGCAGGCGCCCAGGCAACCGCCGGGTCGAGAGGATAGGCGACCCAGGCAAAGCCGCCAGATGCCCAGGCAAAGCCTGCAGATGCCCAGGTAAAGCCGCCAGATCCCGGGTAAAGCCGCCAGATACCTTGCCAACGAGTGCTCCTCGCGTAAAACTCAACACTGATTAGCTGAGCTGTTCGCTTATGACATTTTAAATTGAATTACATAAATTAAACGACAGATACCCGGCCATCCATAGATATTTGCGAAAGCCTTCATGCTGCTGACTGCTCCTACCTCGATTAGAACAATAAATGCTACACGGTGTGTATGCTTTTAGATCATCTTAAAGTCAATCAATGTCGCCAGCTTATCCATATATCCAATATCTAGTTCTTGTGTTCACGTATTTGACCGTTGGGCATTTATTCGGACACCCCACGATAGCCCTCCGAAAGGTTTACCTCTGGAAGTAAAGTTTCTAGCCGAGTGATCACATATTTCAAATGTTGAAACACGTGTATCAACCCTAACCTGAATCTGTAGAAATAGCTTTCTCCGGATTCAGGTTAGGGTTAAAAACCTGAGGCCTGCAGGTCACCCAGGCCGGGCCCGGCTTTTTTTTGGAAAGCCGGTTTCCCACAGTCCGGCCCGGCCGTCTCTGAAAAAGCCTGGGTCAGTCCGGCCGTACCCAAAGTCGGACGGACTGGCCGGTTGGGAACACTGGGTATGCCTGCTGCTTGCGAAATAGACAAGACTTCTCCGAGTTTAGCGTCGACTTCTAGGATATTTACTTGTCTGTAATGGGCTAAGTTATACTATACACGATCGTTCAAAGAAAGACAAATAGTGAATTAACTTAATGAATAGGCGGAATGGAAAACAAGTGGTACAGTTGAAACAAAACGCTGAGGAAGCGAAAAAGACGGGAGAAAAAGAGAAAAAGGAAAGGGAGAAATGCATGTCAACAGAAAGTAGCGTGTTGAAGTCAGAAAGAAATTCCTCTATAAAATTCTAGTTATATCTAAACCGGGAGAGGCCTTGCTAACACCAATCATACACGCAGTAATTACCTATGGGATGAGAATATGTGGTAGCGGCGGAGGAGAGACGTAGACAAGAAAAGCTAAGAGACAAATGAAACAAGCGAGGAGGAAATATCGGTTAGGTGCGAACAAGGGGGTTGATTGGGTGCTGCTTGGATAGGTGTCTGGTTTGCTTGGAGGGAATATAGGCTTTAATGGCACCATGGGTGGTTCGGTTGAGGAGGTGCACGTATCCGCAGACCGGGGAACAGGGTCCCCGGGGCCCAATACCTCTCCCCGCTCATCGTAAGAAGCCAGCGGAGGCGCAGGTTGGGTGCTAAGACCCCTGGTGTTGGAATTGAGATCATGACATCGGCATGGCATATCCACCACACACCCATCCCCATGCCCAGCGACCAGCGGGAGGGATGCCTGGCTACCATGATTTGTGGTGTAGGAACTGGCATTTTCCCGTAAGACCCTCCGAAACTCGTCATGTCCTTTGAGGAGGGCCAGCAATAGTGGGGTTTGGTTCTGGTTATCTAACAGGGTGGTGCGGGAATCTTGCCATTCTGAAACAATCTTTACAACTCCGCCATGTCCATTCTCAACTGCCCATGCGAGTGGCGTTCGGTTATATTCGGCGTCGGCCCGGGCGGGATTGACTTCCTTTCGTTCTAAAAGCGTCTTGACTACCTCCTCATGCCCGTTTGCAGCCGCTCGCGAGAGTGGTGTTCGACTACAATAGGTGTCCGCCTGATCGGGATTGACGTCCTCTCGTTGCAAAAGAATCTTTACTACGCCCTCATGGCCGTTCTCTGCCGCCCGCGAGAGGGGTGTCTGGCCAAATTTGGTGTCTTGGTGGTCGGGATTGACGTCCTGTTGTCCCAAAAGCATCTCGACTATCCCTACATACCCACACCCAGCCGCCCAGGAGAGTGGCGTTCGACCATAGCAGGTGTCTACCTGGTCAGGGTTGACGTCCCCTCGTGCTAAAAGTGTTTTGACTACCTCATCATGCCCCTTCTCAGCTGCCCACGAGAGTGGTGTTTGGCCACAGTGGGTATCTGCTTGGCTGGGATTGATATCTTCTCGTACTAAAAGCATCTTCACGATACCCTCATACCCCTTCATAGTTGCCCACAAGAGCGGAGTCCAACCACATTCGTTGTCTGCCTGGTTGGGGTTGATTTCCTCTCGTTGTAACAGGATCTTCACTACCACCTCATGCCCGTTCCCGGCTGCCCACAAGAGCGGGGTCATGCCATCCTCGGTGTCTGCCTGGTCGGGATTGATATCTTCTCGTCCTAAAAGCATCTTCACGATACCCTCATACCCCTTCATAGTTGCCCACAAGAGCGGAGTCCGACCACATTCGTTGTCTGCCTGGTTGGGATTGAGGTCCTCTCGTCCTAAGAGCATCCTCACGATACCCTCATGCCCCTTCATAGCTGCCCACGAGAACGGCGTTCGACCATATTGGGTGTCTGCCTGGTTGGGATTGATTTCCTCTCGTTCTAAAAGCATCCTCACGATACCCTCATACCCCTCCATAGCTGCCCACAAGAGCGGAGTCCGACCATATTCGCTGTCTGCCTGGTTGGGATTGATGTCCTGTCGTTCTAAAAGGATCTTCACGATACCCTCATGCCCCTTCATAACTGCCCACAAGAGCGGAGTCCGACTATATTGGGTGTCTGCCTGGTTGGGATTGATGTCCTCTCGTTCCGAAAGCACCCTCACGATACCCTCACACCCGCCCTCAGAGGCCCACGAGAATGCTGTTCGGTATTGGGTGTCCGCCTGGTTTGGATTGATGTCCTCCCGCCCCAAAAACATCTTCACGATACTCTCATGCCCGTACCCAGCCGCCAACAGAAGTGGTGTTCGACCATCTTGGGTGTCTGCCTGGTTGGGGTTCATGTCCTCTCGTTCTAAAAGCATCCTCACGATACCCTCATGCCCCTTCACAGCTGCCCACGAGAGCGGCGTTCGACCATATTGGGTGTCTGCCTGGTTGGGATTGATGTTCTCTCGTTCTGAAAGCATCTTCACGATACCCTCATGCCCCTCCATAGCTGCCCACAAGAACGGGGTCCGACCATATTCGTCGTCTGCCTGGTTGAGATTGATGTCCTCTCGTCCTAAAAGCATCTTCACGATACCCTCATGCCCCTCCATAGCTGCCCACAAGAGCGGCGTTCGACCATATTGGGTGTCTGCCTGGTTGGGATTGATGTTCTCTCGCTCTAAAAGCACTTTCACGATACCCTCGTGCCCGCTCATAGCTGCCCAGTAAAGTGGTGTTCGACCACTTTTGGTGTCTGCCTGGTTGGGATTGATGTCCTCTCGTTCCAAAAGAATCCTGACCACCCCCTCATTCCGGTTCTCAACCGCCCACGAGAGTGGTGTCCGACCATATCCAGTGTCCTCCTGGTTAGGGTTGACGTCCTCTCGGTCTAAAAGCATTTTGATTACCCCCTCATGCCCCTTCTCAGCTGCCCACGAGAGCGGAGTCTGACCATATTCGCTGTCTGCCTGGTTGGGATTGATGTCCTGTCGTTCTAAAAGGATCTTCACGATACCCTCATGCCCCTTCATAGCTGCCCACAAGAGCGGAGCCCGACTATATCGGGTGACTGCTTGGTTGGGATTGATTTCCTCTCGTTCTAAAAGTATCTTTACTACCCCCTCGTACCCCTCTTTAGCTGCCCATGCCAGAGCGGTACTTCCCGTCAAATCACTTGCATTGACATCCCATTCCTTCATCTCCAATACATCAGCAACCATCTCCACTATCCCGAAAAATGATACCGCGTGGAGTCCCGTAAACTCCGTACGTTCTCCGGCTGTATTAAAGTAAAGTCCCAGGCCTCTACTTCTCTCGTGCCCCAATAGCAGTAGTCCAGCAGATATATGCTCATCAAACCTATCGAGAAGCCTTAGCGCAAGGACTTTGACACTTTCTGTCACCCCCATTCTCGTGTGCTCCCCCCAGTAAAGGGAAGCATATTCTATAAGGGGCATCACCGAAGGGGCCCTGCGGAGAGTTGGCGAAAGATCCCTGACGGATCCAAAATTGAGGTATGTCAAGCAAACCTCCGCAATAGCTGTATGGGGTGTGTGGAATAGTGTCGGGTTACTTAAGAGATGCTCCTGCAGCGTAAAGTGTACCAGTCGGACGGTGGATGAAGACGACTCGACCGCAACTAGACCTAGACAAGAGGACTGGAGTGTCCGTAACACAGGGACGTTTTTCGGATCGAGATCAACAGATCCAATCTCCACTCCCAGGGCATGGCAGAGCTCCTTGGTCCGTAGGGGCCGTTTTGAATACAACACCCACATTAGGACCTTCAATCCGAGTACTGCTTTATTTCCCTTCTGTCCCTTCAGTCGCGTTAGGGTCGCAGTGTAGGCATCGCTCAGTCCGTTTCCTCGCGCCATCTCTTCCAGTTTCCTCCTTCTCTGACCAATTGTAACCTCCCCCAGAATAGCGTCGATATTTAGCGAAACAAGGAGGAACCTACACAACCGTTTGTAAGCACAAATCATCGGTAGAGTTGAAACAGTTCCACGTACATATCAGACATCTTGTGCAGAATAACTTTCTCAATCGCCGCCCGTAAATCACCATCCATCGCCTCTGGGTCGTCGTCCCTATCTAGCCTCATCTCCAGATAATTCCTGACATCGTCCGTGTTCGGGCTGATGGGTATCACAACTACCCCAGCGAAATATCTTTGAATGGCTTCCCTAACATGGGGCCTTCCGGTGAGGAATATTTTCGTTCTAGGGCACTCCTGAACAATATATCCGAGTGACTTCAGAAGCTCTGGCAGATGTTTCGGTAGGCATTCGTCAAGAGCATCTATACAGATGAACACCTGGGACAATGAAGATATAGCGATCCTCAACATTCGCATCAAATCCGAAAGTAGTAGCCCTCTCCCACCGATCTCCTTTTTCCCCTTTTCAAATGCGTCGCGCACATCGTTCGGGATGCCCCCCCTGCCTACTAGCTGTTTGAGAATTGCTCCCACCATGTTCGTTATTATCTGCTCTTGCTGAGCAAGGAAGTCGCAATACAAGCATGCGACGGCGATTTCTTCCCTTTCCTCATCGCACAGGCTATCGATCACTAGGGAACTAATATTTCTCAGAGTAAGCCTTGATCACTTCCCTCAAAGATTCTCGACACTTACCTCAGATATGTCTTCCCCACCCCCGGATTCCCAGAACAAAACAAGATACCCTTATCGGCTCCACCCCTACCTCCCCTCCACTCCCGAAACTCTCTTGTTTCCAAAAGCCAACCCCCGATACCGTGAAGCCGGTCGGTACGAATGCCTTGGTGCCGGTTATTTGGCTCAAGTGGGGAGAGCCAACGCATGATCCGTTCATCCTCGTCCGACTTATAGAAGGTGGTGTTAAAACTATGGGTTATGTTGCCGCAACGCGAATTTCCGTCGCCGATATTGACCGACGGTGTATGTGCAGTATGGGCCATGATGTTCTGTCCAAAATACTAGTTGGATGTAGAATGGCGAAACGCTTTGTAGGGCTATTGGGAGAGTTGTCTAAATTTTCTGTGAACCGAGCTGAAGAGTTGGGTGCGATGTGGCTCCTGGTGTAACATTACCCATCAGCCACCTTTGACCCTGGGACCTGACCGATATGAAACATGGAAGAATTTTCCGGTCCGAATTCCTCATCTCCAAATACAGTACTCGATGCTCCTAGTATCATACCGGTACTCGTACTAGCGATAATGAGGACTAAAAACTAGGGCACCGGTAGTCGATTTTTGTTCGCCGACCCACTACATGCTCTATCGGTATCTAGGTGCCGGCACCGGTAGGTTAGCGCAATTGTCACTCACTTATCGCACTACACGTACCGGTATACATCATACTACGGTATGAGCCCCGGTTCTAGGGATGAGCCACGAATTATTCCTCTTATCAAGTATATTAATTAGCACGATAGATAGATTATTCACGCTACAAAACTTGCCATTGACGCCACTAATTTGATGTCTTTATAGGGGCTCTACAAATGGGGAAGCCCCTTAAGCTAATCGATAGGTAAACTAAACGCTACTTGATTCACCCCGACCGATCATGCCCTCTCACTCCGGACTTAAACTATTATCAAAACCCCATCCTCCTCCCCCGCAGAGGATCCCCCGTAACACCTCTTGGTTCTTTGCAATTCCACCCTACTCCTGGATAATATATCGTACGACGCCCCGGACGGGTCGGGAAGCGCAAAGCAGGGGAGTACTGTACTCACATGGGCGGTTCATCTTGCGATTTTGTTACAGTATCGTACCCCCCAAGACGGGAATCGGATATAAACTACCAGGTTTTGCAAGAAAAAACAAAAAGCGGTTCAGCTCAATGGCCTTTCCTTATCACACCAAGAGCATATCGTCTGCATTTTCCTATGGCGGGAGATGACAGAATAACGCCTGCCGTATTCGCCGGAGCTCTGTAGCGTTCTGTCGGCATAATTGATATGCTATTGCAGTATTGGGAAGTTGTCATGATGTGCGGGGAAGGGTAATTGAATGGCCTATTTATATGCCGCGTGGCTTATTCAAAAGATGGGGTTGAGGAGCACTGCTCGAGTACTCATGTTACCTAGAGCTAAGTAGGTCACGTGATTTTCGCTTCTGATTACTAACGGTTTCTAAAGGGAAAACCAAGGGCTTCGATTTTCTTCTTTGGCTAAGGATGAGGAGGCTTTTCCTTTGAACATTCTTCTCACCACCTGTTTCGAGGGGGTCTTCTGAATCATTGGGGATCAAAGATCACGTGACCAGATGAGCACTTAGCAACACGAGCAGACTAACCCACGCCAGCTTTTGGACGGTTGCCGCCCCTTCTGAGGTGCGGCTTAAATTATCTTAGTAAGCAAGATGAGGTGGGGGACCGTACAAGTAGTGTGGTTAGTTTTCGGTTGCAGGCTTGGCGAGCTATCAACTGAGAGCCTCAAGTCCATCGCTCGCACTCAGGTTAGCTTCAGTGAAGCAGGGTGGAAGAAGAAATAAACTAACAGGTGAACACCAAACAAAGAAGCATTTTAGGGATACTCCCGTCGCATACTTGTCAGTACCGCTCCTACCACACCACTACTCCGTCGTCTCCGCTGCCCGCCTGCGCTCACTCACCATAGCCGAGAATTCGCGCGCCTACTCGGGGGAGGGTCACAATTCAGCAATGCAGACCTCCGCGACACTCAAACTTCTCCGGACCTTCTCCCTCCCTAGTTAGATGCGGATGCTCCCTTTAGCCTACATCCATCGCCCCATGGCATCCAAATGAGCTTCTCGAGCCTCCCCGCCCACCTACACGACTGGTACCTGTCACTTTGCGGGACTTGGGCTGGCGCGGGAACACTGGGGCGTGTCAAAATTTTGAGACTAGGCACAACATTTACGTCGCGACAGCAAGGTTTCCATGAGGATTAAGCCAGGATTTTGGGGTTGTCCCGCTTGATTCACGCTCTCTGGGAGCCTGTTCAAGTCACAAGTGAAGAGTTCACCCGAGGAGGGGGGCGGTTAGGTGTGGGTGGGGGGTCTATGCAGGGTCAAAGTCGGATATGGCTTCATTGTTAACAGTACTAGAGTACTGTGCATTCGGGTAGTACCGTGGATGGGTTTTGATAGAACACATGAGCTGAATTTACCTTAATGAGGAGTAGGCACGGTGTGCTCTAATAATATCCTCAGGGTAGCGATGGTGGTAAACTCAACTAACGGTAAACACAAATAGCACATCCTAATCCTTCCGTGAATCACGACACCTATCTCTGTATTTAGCCCATGCCCTATTCGCCCGTATGCTCCTGTGACAACAAAGCAAAGACATGCCGTTATACCGGTAATCTATTGTTAAACAATCTCCTGTGTCCGAACCGTCTGCAAAGCTCCTCACCGATCTGTCATACTCCCGCAATTATCAAAGCCCAGCCCATCCGTCCAACACTGTGCTCTCTCTGATTCTACTACTCTAATACCTGCGCCTCCGGTAATCTCTGCCACTGGCGGCGCCTGCGGAATTTTATAACTCCAAATTTCCAATGTAGCTATGCGCAAAGTGGCGATTAAAGCAGCTGCAAAGGGAATGAAGCTGCCGGAGAAGAGCGTGAAAGATTATGAAAAGCCAACAGAGACCGGGAAAAAGCACTTGAAGGGGTTGGGCGGGAGGAACTTGAGGAGGCAAGGGAGTCGAGGACATCTGCCACTCAGCATGATGGTGAAGAGGAGAGGCTACCGCGAGAAAGGAAAGGATGGAACACGAAAAGTAGTGATTAAAAGGTATTCCGGAAGCACCTATTTACAGCGCAGATACGCCTACAAGGTCCTATACTATCCCTATCCTATCCAATCGCCTTGCCTACACACTCCCCGACCCCAATACCTGGATGCGCGAAGCGGAAGAAGCCAAGAAGAAGTTCTGCCTAATCGCACACATGCTAGATACCCGCTAGATTAAGGCTGAAAAGACGGGGGTGGACGAAGTGAGCACTCATTCGGGAGTCTTCTTTTTGCGAGATGTATATATCGTTCGGGGGTGTTGCGGGGGTGGGGGTTGGCAAGCAGGTAGAGGAGCAAAGTTGTTGGGGGGATGGTGTAGTAGGGGAGGAGAGGGGGATATGATCCGTGGACTTTTTTCTGTTACTCTGGTCTTGTGCTAGCTGCTAGAGTAGAAATTTGATATCTCCACAAGGACTCTTGCAAAGCGAGCCAGGTCCTAGAGTCAAGTATTAAGTAACTTAACGCTCCTTTATTCATCCCCGGCTATCACCCACCACTATTTCTAACCTAAAATATTACGAAAACCCCTTTTTTACCCTTACCCCAAGACCCTCCGCAACGCCTCTCAATTCGTCACAATTACTTCCTCAGTCTTGGATAATTTATCGTATAGCGTAGCGGATGTGTCGGGGAATGTAGGTGTGGGGATAGTATTTAGATGGCTAGCTTATCTGCGCATTTGTTATGTACATCGAGGACAGGATATAAACCATTAGATCTGGCCAAAAGAATTTGGTTAAGATGCTTTCCTTTCTATATCTAAATCATCGATATCCGCTCTCCTGCCGAGAAAACACCGACCAACGGCCGCCGTTTCCGCCGAACCTTTATGGCAAGCTGTGGGCATAACAGAAGTCACAGCATGGCAGTGTTTGGAGGCTGTGATGGTATGGGTGAGGGGTTGGTTAAACGGATTGCGTAGCAGCGTATATAAATCACCACTGCTGTGAATTTTTCTATATCAAACATGCGCTTCTCAACGAGTTGGTCACAAGGTGGTTTCCTGTGATAGCTCCCTTTCAAAAGGCACTAGGGGATCTTCAACATTCAGCAGAGTGGCGGGTGAGAGTCCCCACTTCGAACAGGATGCCTGGTTTCAACGGATTTAATGCAAAAACTAGCGTTAGTCAAATAGTGTTGGATGCGGGATGCTGCTCAGCCTGCTCGAGTTATTATTTTCGTTGTTCAGGCAAATTTCGGCAATGAACTTAGTCTAACGGAATGCGCTTGATACACCCGCCGGGAGGAAAGCGGGATAGCCGGAAGGGAGAGCGAAAGAGTCGGATGCACACAGCTTAATGCGTGGAGAGTTGAATGCTCTGAGGCTACGAATCGTGGAGGTCTTTGTCTCCCTTTTGCTAGCATGGGAATACGGAAAAGGGAAAGGGAAAGGGAAACATACACGGGGGAGAATGGATATGTGTGGTAATCTATGGAAGGACAGGAGGATTACTTCGTGGTGATTTATACATGCTTCCGTCTTTACCTTTAGTTTTTTGACTGCGAATGATAGATCGTGAAGCGAACGAGAACGAAAAAACTCCCCTACTTACCCCAAAGCCGCGTGCCCGTGATCGTATTTTTGTCGTCCCAACCCCCGACGTCTGGCTGCCGCGGTCGATCAGTTTAAAAAACGGCTTTTCTCTCAGTAGGCATTTCACTTTACTTTATCTGCTTGCTCCCTAAACAATATTAGATGGTTGAAATTATAGTATCATAGTAATATGCAGTGAGTGAGGGTTAGGGTTCACTTCACCGACTTGGGATCCTGCCCTGATGGCATAATATGTGGTAGAAGTGGTAATATAGTGGAATAGGGGATAATCTGTAAAAGAAATGGCTAGTGATCATTCGGTCGTACTGAGAGAAATTACGCCGAGATGGACAGCTATAGAGAAGTACGAACAGGGCTCCTCCGATCTTAGTATCGACTGCTATGATACGTATTCACCCATAATAAGCCATACTAAAGACTTTCGACCCAGCGAATAGCTCAAGAAACATGATGATATGAACAAAGCCTAACCAGAACTCTAAGGAAGTGAAAGGGAGAAGAGGGAAAAAAGAGAGAAAGGAAGAACCAAAGAAAAGCAGATGAATAGCAAGTTGTCAGTTAAAATCAAGAAGAAAGCCCTTTACCAAAGCTTAGTTAGAGACAAAGTGACAGAAGTCTTGCCTTCGCCAATTCTACACCTCGTAATTATTTGGGGGTAGAGATACGTGTGAGAATGAGGAAAGAAAGATATAAACGAGGAAAGCGAAGAGACAAATAAAGGAGGCGATGAGGAAATGCCGGTTGGGCGCGAGCAGGAGGGTTTGTCGGGTGCTGTTTGAATGGGTGTTAGTTTTCCTTGGAAAGTACCGATAAGAGACCTTTAGGGGCGAGATGGAGGGGGGGTTGAGGCAGCCCAGGTAATTTGTTTGAGAGGGCACTATCGACCGCCCTAGGGGAAGGGTCGTTGAGGTCCAATACCCCTTCTTCGTTTATTGGGGCGAGCTGGTGGGGGGGAAGGCTCGGTGGTAAGGTCCGTGATGGTGGCATTGGGATCGTGACTTCCGGGTTGCATGCCCACTACGCACCCTGCCCCATTCCCGGCGGACGGTGGGAGGGATGCCTGGCAACCACGGCGGGCTTTGTGAGAATTAATATTGTCCCGTAAGATCCTCACAACCTCATCATGTCCCCTGGAAATTGCTAGCGATAGTGGTGATTGGTTGGTGCGATCTAGTGTGGTGGCGCCGACGTCTTGCCGCTCTAAAAGTATTTTTACTACCCGGCTATGCCCGCTGCTAGCAGCCCATGTGAGAGGCGTTCGGCAATATTTCCTGTCTACTTGGTCAGGATTGACACCCTCTCGTTGCAAAAGGATCCTTACTACCCCTTCACACCCGTTCTCAGCCGCCGACGAGAGTGGTGTTTGGCCATATGTGGTGTCTGCCCTGTCGGGATTGACTCCCTCTCGTTCCAAGAACATTTTCACTACCCCCTCATGCCCAGCCCTAGCTGCCCACGCGAGTGGCGTTCGTCCATATTTGGTGTCTGCATGGTCGGGACTGACGTCCTGTCGTTCCAAAAGCATCCTTACTACCCCCTCATGCCCGTTCCCAGCCGCCCACGAGAGTGGCGTTCTGCCAGATCTAGTGTCTGTCTGGTCAGGATTAACGTCCTCTCGTTCCAAAAGCAGCCTTATCACCCCCTCACGCCCTTTCTCAGCCGCCCACGAGAGTGGCGTTCGGCTACTGCAGGCCCCTGTCTGGTCGGGATTGACGTCCTCTCGTTCCAAAAGCATCTTCACTACCACCTCATGGCCGTTCCGAGCCGCCCACAAGAGTGGCGTGTGGCCATATTTGGAGTATGTCCGGCCGGGATTGACACCCTCTCGTTCCAAAAGCATTTTTACGACCCCCGAATGCCCCTGCTCAGCCGCCCACATGAGTGGCGTTTGGCCGTGGAGGATGTCCGTCCGGTTGGGGTTGACCTCCTCTCGTTCCAAAAGCATTTTTACTACCCCTTCATGGCCGTTCCGAGCCGCCCACCAGAGTGGCGTTTGGCGATATTTGGGGTCTGCCTGGTCAGGGTTGACGTCTTGCAGTTCTAGGAGCACTTTTACTACCTTGCTATGTCCATTCAGGGCCGCCCATGAGAGCGGCGTTCGGCCATATCTGGTGTCTGCCTGGTCGGGTTTAACGTCCGCTCGCGCCAAAAGGATCTTTACAACCTCCTCGTGCCCATTGCTAGCCGCCCATGTGAGAGCCGTACTACCCATGCAATCGGTTGCATTAACATCCCATTCCTTCATCTCCAATAGGGCAACAGCTATCTCCACTATCCCAAGAAATGATACTCCGTGGAGTCCGGTAAATCCCGAAGGTCCTCTCCCCCCGTGAAAATCTGGACCCCAGTCCCTATATTGATTGCAGCGCAATAACAGTAGTTGGGCAGATATATGCTCATCAAACCTATCGAGGAGCTTCAGTGCTAGGATTTTCACACCCTCGGCAACCCCCGCTTTCATGTGCTTCCACCAATAACAGGAAGCATATTCTAAAAGGGGTATTGTGGATGGAGCCGAGTGAAGAGTTGGTGAAAGGTCCCAAACGGATTCAAAATTCAGGTATGTCAAGCACACCTCCGCAATTGTTGAGTGGGGATTATGGAACAGGGTCGGGTTACTCAAGAGATGCTCTTGCAGAGTGAAGTGCACCAGTCGGACTATCGACGAAGGCGCCTCGACAGTCACAAGACCCAGACAAGATGATAGGAGTGTCCGTAACATGGGGACGTTTTTCGGATCGAGATCCGTAGATCCCATCTCCACTGCCAGCGCATGACAGAGCTCCTCGGTCCGTAATGGTCGTTCCGAATACAACACCCACATTAGGACCTTCAATCCGAGTATTGATTTATTTCCTTTCTGTCCCTTCAGTCGGGTTACAGTTGCCGTGTAAGCATCGCCCAGTCCATCGCCTCGGGTCATCTCTTGAAGTTTCTTCCTCCTCTGACCAATTGTCACCTCCCCTAGAATAGCCTCAATGTTCAGAGAAACAAGGAGGAATCTACACACAATTAGCGTAAGCACTCATCATCGATGAAGTGGAAATGCTGAATGTTCCGACATACATATCGGACATCTTGTCCAGAATAACTTTCTCAATATCCGCCCGTAAATCATCATCCATCGCCTCTGGCTCGTCATCCCTATCCAACCTCATCTCCAGGTAATTCCTGACATCATCGGTGTTAGGGCTGATGGGTATCACAACTGCTGCTGTGAAATATCTCCGAATGGCTCCCGTGACATGGGGCCTCCCGGTGAGGAATATTCTTGTCTTAGGGGACTCCTGAACAATATCCCTTAGTGACTCAAGAAGTTCCGGCAGATGTTTTGGCAGGCATTCGTCGAGAGCATCTATACAAATGAAGACTCGGGGTAGCGAAGCAATAGCGGTCCTCAACATTCGCATCAAATCCGCAAGTAGCAGCCCCCTACCACCAAACTCTCTTCTTCCCTTTTGAAACGCGTCGCGTACATCGTGCGGGATATCCCCTCTACCCACTAGCTGCTTCAGAATGGCTCCCATCATGTTTGTGATTATCTGCTCTTGCTGAGCAAGGAAGTCGCAGTAGAGGCCTGCAACGGCGATAGCTTCATCTCCCGCCCGATCGCACAGCCTGTCTATCACCAGAGAACTAGCATTTCTCGCCGTCAGCCGTATTCAATTCTTCCAAGAGTCCCACCACTTACCTCAGATATGTCTTCCCTACTCCCGGATTCCCGGAGCAAAACAAGATAGCCTTACCGGCTCCACCCTCACCTCTACTCCACTCCCGAAACTCGCTTGTTTCCAAAAACCAATCCCCGACGCCCCCGAATCGGCTAGTGCGCACGCTTTGATGTCTGGTATTCGGCTCGAGTGGAGAGAGCCAACGCATAATCTGTGCATCTTGGTCTGACTTATAGAAGGTGGTGTTGAAGCTACCCATTATGTTGCCGCAATTAGAATTTCCGTCCCCCATGTTGACCGATTGTGTGTGTGTGGTATGGGCCATGGTATTCTGTCCAAAATATATTGATTCAAGGTAGAAATGCCACCGCAAGTTCTAGTGGTATTGGGGAGCTTATAAGCCTTTACCGAACAGGGCTGAAGAAAGGGAGGGAGAAGAGGGTCGTGGTGTGACAATACATTAGTCGCATACAGCCACCTCCGCCAAGCTAACTCACATGACTAATACGGGAAAAAGAGGAAGTTCCTCGTGGGGTTTTCTCCATTTACCATTAATAATTAACGCCTAAAAATTCTAGTTAGCACAATTGGCAGGAAGGCCGGGGGCCCCTAATGCTAGTGGAATAGTGAAACATAGCTGGTCAATTTATCAACTATGTTGTCGCAGTCGTGGAACCAGAATATTTAGGTTGCCAGGATCTCTTCCTTTCCCACAATGCAGGCTCGCATACCTGTACTCAAGTAGTTAGATAGGGTCAGCACAGGAATTCATTCTTCAGTCTGAGCTATGTTCCATTCAGATCCTGTCTGCAAACTTTACCACATAGCTAGCGATAGAATACCACTATTTTCAATTTGTGGAGTAAATAGGTATGCCGTTCGCCCTGCAGAAATCACCATTGTTGAAATAAACTTACTTGCCATGTTTGACCAACAGCCACGCCTAGAATTGCTCCAGATAATACAACTTGTCCAATTGTTTTCATCCCCACTATAACTTTTTCCTGACACAGCTTATCAATCCGGCTTACCGGTACTCTATGGGTCCAGGCCACCAGGCTTCAAAGATGACTATACCTGTTGTGACACCAACCTTGTATGTAAAATGACATCTCTCAGCACAACACTTTTGCTAATGCACTTTTTATCTATCGGCCGTGCTCATAACTAACGTCATCACCGAAATTGCCGAAAGCTGTGGCAAATGTTTACATCCCGTGGTATGGAAACCACTCCCAACACCAGCAACCGGTTTTTAGGTTCACAGGGTCTCACTCACCCCACCACCGGCCCATCTGTTCGAAATTATCCGTGGCCGGCCGGGTGCTTTAAGCGGTGGGCAGAATGAAATGTTTGCAGACCGCTTGACGGGTAGGATAGTGCGGAAAGAACCTTACTAAGGGTGAAAACAAGACAAAGATTCAAGGTAAAAATGAGAGTCGTGTTAAGAGCAGTTTTTTCGTTGGTTTCAGTTTACTATGTAGAAAGAACTTGTTGAATAGAGAGAAGAGAGGGGAAGCGAAACGAAACAGAGTGCAAAGAAGACAAATGGGCCCATAACCGATGATCAACCGTATGACTAAGCTTCGGCGAACAACCCCTCGTACCGTGTAATCTGGCAAAGGTCGGACTCGAGCTAAAGAGAAACTAAGGCAACCGAGCCAACAGGAGGGCGCGAAGAAGGCGAATTCGCCGCGGTTTAAACATATAGACCACGGTGGTTGGACAGGTTCAAGAAAATCCTCAGTGGCGTCAATCCGACTTTTGCCAGATTATACGGTATCCAACACCATCACCAACTGACGTACTCGAGTACCGTAAAATCTCGTGAAACTCACCATCTCCGGCAGCACCTAATCTCCAGGGTTTGAGTTAAAAGTTCTTAAGAAGGATTAGTGCTTTCCTGGCACAGTATGGCCTGAGTCATTTAGCTGTGTTAGATCTCGTTAACTCGGGAAGCTAAACCTTATCTTGGGCTGATGTCGCCATTTGCTGGGGTATACCTGACTGACCGGAGATGGTGGATTTCACGGGATTTTACGGTACTATCCTGCAATCAATCATGCCAGATATGGAAGGGCGCTCCAACAGGCCCAGCGGTGGACGGAATGAGTGATGTTGCGTGATTTCACCTCTGCCATGATTCCTCGGAAATCTAGTGAAATAAGAGAAATGAGTTATTCGGGTGAGTATCTTGGAGTCAAATTAGGGGAAACAACCCGCGCCCCGGAACGAATTTTCCAGTTTTAACGGCTCCCCCTACCAATGGTAAGCTTAGGCGCATCCCATAATCCAAGGGAACATTATCGGCTTAGAAAAACACATTTCAAACTCTCCGGACACGTTGAGGAAGTACCCACCCATCGGGCTGCCGATGTTACATGAGCTGACCAGTGATGGATAACCAAAGTGGTGTGCTACGATGGGAAGTACGCCTTAGTCGCACAATATAAAAGACCCGCGGGCGTGGGTGTGGGCGAGTGAGGATCATTACCAGAGCCTGTAGGTTCTCGGTTGGCCGCCGTAACCTCTCCCGGGAATCCCCCACCATGACAAGACCGGCATCCGATGCGAAAGCGATTGCCCTGTGAGAAAAGAGAGAATGTCTAGTATCATCAAGCTAGGGATGCCCATCCGCAAAAGTATTTTAGAATACCCGCGCCGCCTCAGTGTCCGCCAATCGCATAGAGTGAAGAGTGGGGTATTGGCCCCAGCAGAGGCCTCAGGCGCAGTAGACATAATAATAGAATTCGTTCTCCAAGTTCCGGCGCGCAAAAAAAGCTAGGAAATAAGGATGTGACGGGTGTTGGGGATGTTGGGGATGTTGGGGATGTTGAAAATGGAGGGAAGCGATCGACCACAAGGATTTTATAGAGTAAATCGAGGTGGTTCAAGCAAATATGGGGAACCTTTTTTGAAGCGGTTAAGGAGCTGTGGGACTGCTAGTGTAACCGAGGAAAGGAAAACCAGGAGGAGGGAGGTTTTACGAAAGGAAAAACTTCTCAAATCTTTCTTGTCCCACAAGTGCATACCCGTATCATACAATCGCGCGAATTGCCAACAGTGCTGAACCAAGAGGTGGAAAGTATCAGGCGGTCGATTTCGCGAAACCTCTGTCCCTAGCTAAGCTTCTAACAAAGCTAATCATACCGAAATAGTTGGGGTTTGTAAACACAGCTGCCACCCCTGTACACGGTGCCATTCCGGCTTTTTTTGAGTATATCCACCAATCTGCGTTCCCTTTCTTGTGGTAGTTAGCACTCTAGAAATGTTTGAAATAAGGACAAACAAGGATGGTACCCTGGCTTTTTTCTCAGTTTAGGGAACTCGAATCCTTGAACTTTGCCCAAAGAGTATCGCGTTCAAATCGTGTCTGCAAATCTATCACGAAGGGAGCGACAAGATCCCAGTTTTATTTTTTCTTAAAATTGGCGGATATAATCCCACTCTAGCGATTCCGGCATGTCAGGGGGGGGCTCACCCTAGATCTAATGTATGATCAGAACCTAATTTCTCTCTCCCGCCAAGGACCCTCAATAGCACTCCTATATTCATCGCAATTGCAATTCTATTCTACTCTTGGATAATACAAGTTACAGGAATATATTATTATCATACCCGAACACTAACTAGTAGTCCCACCGCAGCATTTGGCGGGGGTTGGCTCAAGGGCATTACCAACCCTAGACCTACCTCCAGGCAAAAAAGTGGTTCGCCGAGCATTTTTTTAATGCTCGACTACTCCCTGCCCCCCGGATTCGAACTGACGATGGTCCCTGTTTCAAATTAGCCGACCAGTCTCCTAAGCCATTAGACCATAGGAACTGGCCGATAATACTCTTTCTTCTTGATCTTTTGAGTGCTTCTTTTTTGGAAAATAGACATTTCTGGCGCTTGATACTTTATCATTGGAAAAATAAACAAGCATCAGTATCCAATAATATTACTCTCTCGCGATATTAATGGAATAACGAACCCTCACTTTCTTTCTCAGGACAAATATTCCCCCAATTCCATGGCCAGTATCCCCGGTATAACTATTCTTTAGTACTGGAAAGGATTCACTAGGTAGCTATTTGTGATTGGTGGTCCGTGTTTTGTAATCTCTCCGCTCTTAGGAGTATGTTTGCTCTATAGCGCAGTGCACTTAATACTCCCTGCTGCAGTATAGCTAAGCTAAGTCCCAAAAAAATGTAAAAAAGTTCGGGATCAACCACCCAACATGATAAGCAATCGTTCCCTTGATGTAATTAGCGTGAACCCAGGAGCTCAATCCCTCCTCTCAAAACCTATTATCAAATGGTCGATCTAGTGGCGCAAGGAAATAACAAGCCATGCGAAATGGAGAGTGGGATACTGAAGACGCCCCGTTCTCTCCTCCGAATCTGAGATCCACCGGTGGCAGGATCCAACTCTGAGAAACACATTCGAGAGGAATATCTACTACCTGCGGGGTATCGGAAGAAAGCGAGGGATCGGATGAAAGCGAGGGCACTCTCCTCAGATATTCAGATGCCCAAATCGGTTTATTTGGATAGGCATTAACTCCCAGACTATCCCTTTCACTGCCACTGGCGTACCGATCCCAGATCCCCCTCTGAACCCATATTTTTCCGCTTTATTTCTCAAAAACAAAAGGTGCCTGGGCATAAATGGCTACCCCTAGTCCAGGACATAAAATCCTTCCAGGCCAGTTGTATTCCTACTATACCTAGGCAGCTTCTTCCAGAATTCTGTCTGAGAGAGCCCCTCCCACCAGTTCCACCGTGTCTAATACCCAGAGAGAGAGAGAGAGAGAGAGATGCCCAGGTTTATGAACCAAAAACTTTAGGCTTTCCCGAGAAAGGGTATTCACTACGTAAAGATATGATAGAAGGAAAACATGTCCACACGATATCAGCAAGCATGAAGCCCTATCTAATGGAAGGGGTAACTACTATCACAAGAAATCACTCATTCAATATGCAGCTCCCGATGCCATATCCACCCTGATGCAAACAGTAACACTGGTATGAAAAAGACCAATACCGAAAGTGGGCAATCGCGGATCACACAGCGGGCGGTGGTAAAGAAATTTCTCGATGATGAAAAAAGAACAGTAGGATAAAGAAGTCGATAACTATAGATAAAACACAAGAAGAGCGGAGTCGTCTATGAACATGAAAAGTCTCCGCTTCTGTTGCCCCTCCACTCCCTTATAAACACACCATCCCAGCTACGATAGCTCTTCGTGATCCATGCTCCGCTATACCCACGAACCCACCGCACTCATATCTAACTAACTAGCTCTATAGCCTGCCAGCACACCAATTAAATTGAAATACAAGAAACAATTTACTAGACAGCCTAGCCGGTTTCTAGCCCCACAGTACGGAGTTAAGTTTTCTTAGGCTTGCTGCGACAGCGCCAGATCAAAAATTCAATTAGTGCAATAAAAAAAACTCCTTCCCATTGAGCGGGGATTGACCTAAGGGCATCAACAACCCTACACCTACCCCCAGGCAAAAAAGTGGTTCGCCGAGCATTTTTTTTAATGCTCGACTACTCCACTGCCCCCCGGATTCGAACTGACGATGGTCCCTGTTTCAAATTAGCCGACCAGTCTCCTAAGCCATTAGACCATAGGAACTGGCCGGTAATACTTTTCCTTCTTGATCTTTTAACTGCTTCTTTAGAAAATAGACAGTTTTTCAGGCGCATGATACTTTATATTTGGTAAAAAAGGATATTGGAATCCAATCATGGCACTTTCTCATAATATCAATGGAACGAGGAGAGGGGGGGGGGCTCCGGTGTATATCTGTGCTCTGCTTCCGAAACACTCGCTTTCTTTGCCAGAGGACAAATGTTCCCCGAAGCCCATGGCTGGTATTCCCGATGTAACTATTCTTGGTACAGGGAAGGACAGGGATAAAACTTTTGTATGGTAAATTATCTATGCGTATCTGACCGCCCATACGAAATTCGGACTCGTGTTCAGGTTCCATATGCCTACAACTTGTATACCACAGCGCAGAATTCTCGGGGCGAATTATAAGGGTCCAGATATTCCTCAGGTGGGCAAGTTGTCTGCAGTTTCTTCCAGTAATTCTGGCTGAGGGCTGGGGGATATAATCTACCAAACCTTTCAAAATACAAAAAGGTTAACTCAAAGATTTCTCAAGTGATTATCAATTTCGAACAGTGCTAGAATTTCCCAGATGATCTTTTTCATCCCGAACAATTTCCCACCTCCTATTTTCCTATTTTCAGCCATGAGCCATACATCTCTCGATTAAGGAGTCAATATCAAAAAAAATTAGTAACAGCGAGAGAAGAAAAGTTGAGGATGTTGCACAGCTGAAAAACTGGAGGCCTTTCCGAGAAAATAAATTAATAATAAAATTAATAATAAAAAACACTTTATTCCCTCATGGGGAAACTGCGTTTAAAAAACCCAGAGGCTCCGCCCCGCCCGCCCTCGACAGGAAGCCCAATCAGCAGCTATCTGCCCGACAGCAGGTCCGTTCCGGTATAGCCAGGCTCACTACAGGGGTCCCCCCCTCTGCGCATTCCAGAAATCGAAACCGCCAGTACAATGGCTCCCACAACAAAGTATACTAAAGCCCAGTTTGGCGCTGTTGCGGGTCTTCCCCGCGAGGCGTTCTTTTATGGGAATTGGCAATCCCGGCTGCGAGGGTTCCGGTAGAGATGACCGGCAAGAAAAACAGAGGAAAGTACGATAAAACGGGCAATTGAAGCTGAAAGATTGACACCGGATGGCTGTGATTGCTGGAACCTATCTCCAAACCTATCTTCGCCCAAAAACAATGATGCATAAAGATTGAAAGAGGTGTTTCATGAACCGAACAAATCCCACGATCGTCCCTGGCTCCTCTGAGGAGTTTCTACGGCTGTTAGCAATAATGCCTCTAAACCTCTTACTTGCTCCTACGCGTAAAAAGCTACGCAATTCACAAAGAAAATACCTCAAGTCATGAAAGACATCTACGAGTTCAACATCACGCCACCGCCCAAAAAAACGCCATCTTTCCTAAAAACTTCATTTTCACTAAAACAATAATTCTTCGGCAAACAAGTATAAAAGATCCATGTCCAGACCAGCTGTAATTCTGGATATTGTGATAAGAAAGAAAAGTTCGGTAGGAGGCCTGTAAGTTGAACTGTAATCAAGAAGGCACAATATTAGAATACTTCATTTGCAACAAAAATATCATGAAAGCCAGAAAAAACCCATTTTTCTTGAGTACCAAACAGGGCCTAACTTGTGCGTTTTGTCATCTGTACTCTCAAAAATCCATTCGAGCTTGTCGTCCACTTCGTCCAATCGAGTTTCTAAGTTCGCCTGCCCGTGCTCAAGATGGTCGAGTTTCGAGTTCATTAGAGAAACATCCTAATTAAATATTAGCATAATTTTCCTATCTCAAGGTAGTTACCAGACCCACCAAACAAGTTGGTAGAGGCGTTGCTCGAAGTGTTACACTGTAACATACGGACACTCAGTACAGCGGGTCCTAGTAAATCCCGAGCTAGCTCTAAAAGCCGCGGTCTCCCTCGGCGGTTCCTGTATTTCTGTGTGGCCACGTTAGTATCATGTTTGCCTACCACGGAAAAGTGGAGCAGACAGAACAGGGGGTGCCAATCGGTGCCCACAGAAATAAGATGCATTTCGGGTGAAAAACTTAAGCATTGTAGACTAACGGTCAGCAGTAAATACAGAAAGTCAGCCCATGGTTTTCTGATCGGTTAGTGAAATGATATTAGATTGGGTGGACTCACCGTGTTTAGGTTGGCCAAGTTAGCGATTGTTGGTGTTGGTATGATAGATGATGGTGATGAGTGAGTTTGTTTCATCCCCGAGATGCCGGAAACTGTTGAAAATACTCGCTGCGGAGGTAATGATCGACGGTGAGGATCCTACGTAGTGTAGTGGAACAGCCTGAGTGGAGACTCAAGGTTTGAATTAAGCGGAGATGAAGATCATGATTGATTGTGATAAATTTATGGAAGAAAAGGCTTGAGGAAAGTTTGTAGAGGAAGAAAGGCGAGCAGGAGAAGATGAGGCAAGAAAAACAGGAATGTAAAATGCCTTCATAGCCCGCAGGTCACTTGACTGGTGCATACGCGTACTGTACCGCTACCGCCTTGGAGTGCGGCCATTAAACTCCTAGCTCTTATGCGAATGATTCTACAGCAAGCGCCCAGCCACAGAACATTACGCTTTCATCATAATAACCATTATACTGGAGTCTGCGCACGAAGAACTGGCACCATTTTCGGGATAGCCACGGCCAATCCATCCCTTAATCCGGGTCTAGATTTCGCAGCTTTTTTAACGCAGCTAATGGCTGAGGTTAACTTCAGATCTCTATCATACCAAGGGTGGTCCTGTGCCAAGGTTGTGGCTAGCCGCCACAACCCCCGGAAGCTCGCCTCACAACTGGGGCGCACTCTCGGGAGTAACCGACAGCTCAATGTCAGTTTGTGAAGGCATAGTAACTTGATCCCAACATCACTTGCGGCTCAACATATCTTTGTCGCTCAACATGTCTTTGCGGTTTTATCTAACTTTATTATCTAAGACAACAATTACTGGTATCAAGTCACAGTTGCAGAAACAGATGTAAACTAGAATAATATTATTACATTTAATGCCTACTCTCCCGTAAAAACTCGTGTTATGCACCATCTCCGCCCCACCTCTAATCTCAATCAATCTCTCTCTCAACACCCGCTATAGGTTTGGTTTGACAGGTTGACAAAATTACGAATACCGGCTAAGGAGATCCAACACAGTCAGGGCACTCGGACCCGACCAGGTGAGGAAATAATGATCGGTTCCTCGGGGTTTTTGTCTCTAAGCACCGAGATTAAACATCGAGCAGAAGTAGAGGATAACGCGAGTTTTTACTGTAGCCATGTTGAGCAACAAAGTTATTAGGTAAGCCACAAACTCACGTTAAGCTAATAACTTACGTTGAGCTATCGGTATCGGGCACTTTCTGGTTATGAGCCTAAGAGATTCCGCGGGTTGTCGCGCCTAACCATAGCCCTTGCACTGGTATCGCCTATTGCACAAACTTATCCATTCGCCTAGCGCCCAGGCTTTATGAGGAAAACCTCCAAGTTACTAATAACCACTCTCGCGAACCGAGTGATAGATCGAGATCGCGCTGCCCGGAATCACCCCCCAATCCCCTGCTGCATAACTAAATCCCGACCAATTTCGCAATTTATCACCGACCAATACCGATACCTCTCAAAGCCAGTCCCCCAGATAGCAGGAATCGCAGAAAAGCCATCCCCATCCGAGGACAAATAATACCGGCACGGCGTCGGGTAACCCCTCACGCGCACACAAACAAAATAGCCCCCCTATTCTCCAACACCGGTAATATTTCGAGTGGAGAATTCGAGTCCAATCCGTCGCAATAATATCATCCAAGCATCGCCTCCGGACTGATTCCAGAATGCGGATAGTGGGTCGACGCATCGGCCGTGCGGAACCGGGGATGAAGTGCAAAAATGTGCGGACGAGATAGATATTCCCGATCAAAGGGGGATCTGCCAAATCCTGAATATGCCATTGCATACTCTCCTACGAGGCTTCTTCCAAGCCAGTGCACTTATCAACAAAAGTGAATTTTTTTTGGTTGGTTGGTAAGTTACCTCATCATGGGCTTCACACTCTACTTGCAATCTTACGCGGTACTCGAGTAGCGAGTAGTGATGATACTGCTTCCGTCCCTACTATGGGTTCGTGTGTCGGAAATCTACAGGGGGGGTGATTTCAGCAGCAGTTTGGATATATTCTCATCTCGTGCCGTCGTTCTGTCAAGCGCATCGGCGACGGTAGAACTGGATAAATGCAAATTGGTGGGAAATCGCTTGAGGTAAGCTACGGCTACGGGAAGGGGTTGCAGATTGATAGCCGGAGGTTTGCCGTTTAAAGTTGCGGATGTCATAAACTGGAGAAGTCAATATGAAGGGAGGATATATTTTGTATTTCAAGCGTAGACAGAGCCCTAGCCTAATAGTAGATAATGGTGGTAACGGAGTAAATACAGCTATACTAGTGTTGAATTTATAGGACAAATAAGCAGAGACTAATCATAAAAGCACAAAGGTATAATATTGCTTTATTTCCTTCAGACCTTGTATTCCCAACGAAATTAGCCCCACGGTAAGCTAGAGCAGAAGAAGAAGAAAAAATTCCACATAGGAAACCAAAAGATAATGAGAGAGACATCAATCCACAGCTCTACGGCTCTATTTCTGGTTGTACCTGCCCTCCGCATGAACCCGCTGGAGGTACTTGCCAAACCAATCCCCGGCCAGATTCCCAATCCCGACACAAATCAAGGTGGGATGAACTTTCACAGCCTTCATCTGCTCAGCCTCCTCTTTCAGGGTATCGTTGGTGACCCATCTAGTGAAGCTCTTGGCATTCTCCGCCTTCAACGGGATGCCCATTTCCACCATGTACTCAATACCCTGCTCCAGTCTACGCTGGCCAACCGCATAATTCACAAACTCATCCGCCATCCTCTTGGGTTCTGGGATGAGTGTCATGGATGTAGTAGTCGCGGGGGTAGTAGTCCCGCGTGCTCGGGGGGCGTAGGCAGTAGCCTGGAAGTCTTGGGATTTAGTCTTAAATCCGAGGATTCTAGCACGGTGATGGCGGATGGGAACAAGCATGGTCCAGACAATACCCTCACCGGGACCACTCCCGCCAAGGGCTTTCGCGACCGGACATGCACTTGCAACCTCCTGGGTGTATTCCATCATCTGGCGTTCGGCAGCGGTGGTGTCGGCGTCCAAGTTGATTGTTACCTTGAAAGTTTTGTAGTTCATGATGTTGAAAACGCGATACTCGGGAAGGGCGACGCCGGAGAGACGACCCATGTCTCGCCACAGGTCATCAATACAGACATTAAACACCATAAAGAATCTCTCCAGCTTGGAAATCCCAACGCCCTTTTGGACATCTTTGCCCGCAAATTCTCCGGCGATAATCAAAGTTTTAAATCTGGCCTTCTGGGTTCCGAAAACAGACTGCGCAAGTCTAGCAAGGGGGACGCCAGCAAGAAATTCAGCCATACCATTGTTCTCACCACTTCCAAGACCCGAGGCCAGGATTTTATTGCGCGATTGAATAGTCACGTCGGCAAGGTTGTCACAGTCACGGAAGACAAGGGTAGTATTGGCCCCGTGGATTTTAACGGTTCCACGAAAGTCGGCCTTTGCAGGGAGAGCGAGTCTGGGGCCCTTGGTTCTAAGTTCGCCCCAGCGGATTTTAAGAGCCTCCGTCCTGAAACCTGAAAACTGCCACGTGCTTGGGTACTTGATAAAAGGTGGGGGTTTTGATGCGGGTTGGTTGTGGTTTGGCATTTCTAGTGAATGGTAATTGGTTACCAAATGTTCGGAGGGTTTTCGGGGATGGGAAATAGAGGGAGGATCTGAGGAGGGGAGTTGGGTATATTCGATAGTGGGGGATTGTGAGGTGGAGCCTAGTGTAGAAAAGTAAGGAAAGGAAACACTAAGAAGTTTGTTTCTTGATGGAGAAGATGGGACGAGATATGATCAATAAAAGGCAACTAACCTTAATTTATTGTGAGAGTGCAAAGCTTAATGAGGTGGAGGAAGTGTGCCGGCGAATCTGTGTGCAGGGACGCGAGGTGAAGAGGAATGATGGGGAGGAGAGAGGGGAAAGAAGTGTGAGAAAGATGGAGAGATAAATGGAAGGGACACAAGGCTTGGCGGGAGAGAAAGGGAAGTCACAGAAGGGAAGTCACAGATTCCAACTAAATTCCTACTATTTATTTGAGCCTCATAAATTCTAGCTTTACGAAACCACCCGCCTATAACACAAATATGGTAATTCCTGACTCTATTACCCCCGGGAGCTAGGAAAAATAAAGAAACGGAAAGGGAAAGCTCCTTTAGAACCCGAATTCCACTCCTAAAACCACCAATAATTCAAATCTAGCTACCCGACCTTCTAGTGGGCACAACACCAAAGGTAAGCGTTTTCATCGGGTAACAATTATTACTGCACGCCATCCAAAGGAGACTAGCACTAAGACATTTTCAGCCCTGTGAAACCACAATCCCAGTACGATGCCCTTATCGATAAGGGCTGATGAGGTATCGAAGACATGGTTACTTTGAGACACCCCACATACCCCGCATATCTTGACTCATTCTCTCAGGGATATTCTCCACAACAGTCAATCGTGATTATGGCCGCGAAAATAGGGCAACCCTACTTGAGCGCAAATTAAGTTATGGTGCTGATGAACGAAAAAACGCCGGAATCTGAGGCTCGTTGCACCATAACTTAGTATCACGCGAGTATGTTTCCCTGAAGACTCATGGGGGGCCTAATAAAGCCATGCACGGATCCTCAACCGTCATGTTTATCAGTCACGGAATGAGCGACGGAAATTAATAAATCCATCAGGAACCCCATGCCGGTAAAGATCTGCCTGTCGCAATATCGGCGACACGAAAAGAAATTCTCGCATTTTGAAAGAAAACGGGTAACGAACTAGATACCGCTCGGATAGTATCACAACCCCTCTCTTTCCCCATCACCCAATCTATATATCATAACAAACAAATTCACTCGGTAAAAAGTCTCCACGGACCTGAAATTCCTCTCGACGGAGATTAAGGCCGCCCAAGAGGGGGGCACCGCGCACCTACCCCCAACACCCATCCTACCATCTTACCCTAAATACTGGATCAAAACCTCCACGACACTCTCCCGCCCCAGCATCCGAGCAAACTCTATCGCCTTCTCAATAGAACCCTTTTCATCCAAACAATCCAACAATGTCTGAATAGTCTCGGCGGAATGGAATTCACAAATTGCCTGCTCAATTAGCGGCCGGTAACTATGCCGGGTAATCTCAAGTATGCCGCGACGGATAAGTTCCCTTATTAGTTCCCTGTCATCGCGAAATGCAGCCTCAAAAAGCGCTTGGTGGCAAGGTGTTGGGTGGCCCGGCCGGATTGCACGGTAGAATATCTCGCGGGAGAGAAGGCTTGACAAGCGCAGGTTTGTAAGGCGGAGGGAGGCAATGTCATGCGGTAGGAGGTGATTGGTGATTTGGAATAAGAGCTCCGTGGGCAGACTTTCGATGGACATCGGAGTGTTGTTAGCTGGGATGTTAGTCTAACGTAGTGTTTATAATATTCGCTGCTGTTTTGACTGAAGATAATGTATTTTCAACAGCTTCTTATCACTATCGGTTCATATCAAGTGGGATGCAGGTATCAAGTGCGGATCATTTTTGGAAATATGACTCTAGTTTTGATATTCATGATTTAACCCTTGAAAGTTGGCCAACGCCGTCAGCGACCAATGGAATATAAGCAGTGTCGTTCCAGTGGAACTTGAGAATCGCTTACCTAGTGCTACACCCGCAGGGGTGCTCCGAGCTATTAAGAGAATAAGCCCCAACCCACCACCAAAAGAAATAATATCTAGAAATCTAGAAATCTGAATTGGCATCTGCGAAAGAGAAATGAGTTTGGGGTATCATAGTCGTAGAACAGTGGCAGACTAGACAACAAGTAGTAAGATCTAAAGGTGATGACAAAATCAACTGCTGAACGGTAGATGGCAATTCAGCCCTGCTCATCAACGGGCGCTTCTAACACCACGGGAAGAAATTTCTTTAAATCAATTTTTCACTATGTATTCTACTATGTATGTATGATACACTTTTAAATAATATGTAATTTTTTACAGGTTTATAAGATTGGGTGGTTGGTGGGGAGTGAGATTGTCAGGGTAAAGATTTCTCAGGTTGTCTGGTGAGCCGTTAATTTTGTCCAGGACGACTACTCGAGGTGACTAGTATTGATCTGGCAGGCTTTGAGCTCACAGAAGGAAAGTGCCGGAAATGCTTTTGTCAGAAATACCTTCTTTCCACTGCATGAGTCCTCCGAAGGGACTTATCTGCCCAACAAGAAGAATCCTGCCTCAGGCAAGTGCTTGCTAAATATCTGTACCCTGTTTGACAGGTAAAAATTCATTAAATTTTGTTATTATGCCCAGCCTAGGGTAAAACATACATGTTTTAAGAGAAAAAAGAGAAGCTAAAACAAGTTGTAAAAAAGAGAGAACCCCACAAATAAGCTCCACAAATCTCATTTAACACAAAAGAAGGTTCTAATAAGTAGAAAAAAGTAAAACAATTTTCAGAAAAGCAAGCCCAACAGCTTATTTAGAAATTTTACAAATGGAAAAGAAAATAATTACCCTTTAAGGAAAATGCTGGCGTGAATAAGATAACACTTGACTTTCTTCCTAGTTGACTTTTGTAGAGGGTGAAAGGAGAAGTTAGTGATATGGTCTTCCTTTTAGTTCTCACTAGGCCACTCAACAAACTTATTTCAAACATAATCTTTGAAAAACACTTATTATATCCAGTTCCCATAACTCTCTCCTTGGAGTATGATATAACCTATCCAGGTACAATTGTTACTAAGAGATTTCTTTTAGGATTAGTTTGGTTTCAGGATATCACCTTCGGCTTATAGCCTGAAGGATTTCAAGAACATATGATTTTGATATCTAGTTTGTTTTATGTCTGGTTTTAGGATACAAGGTTGTTCCTCTGCCTGAGTTTATTATGCAAGCCTCATTTGATACTTTCTGTGTTTGAAGTTTGCTTTCAAGGGAAGATTTTGATACATTCAAGTTAATTGTTTTATCTATTTTTTTATTGCGTCAAGTGATACTAGAGTAGTTTTAAAATATAATCTGAACTCATAAAAGCAAGGTCTAGGAAAAGACAGTCAGTGTATTTAAAGTAGGGTTTATTATCATGACAGACTTCTATGTCCCAAAAAATAAATGCCTTGATCACAATTCCAACATACCTCCTCTGAATAGCAGAGATTGAAATATTTTATTGAAAGATACTGAGCTTCTACGCACTATTCTCATCATGTTTAAGAAGGGCTCCTGTTAAAATGCGTCGGAGAAATTGCCTGTTTGGAAAACCAGCTTGGGCTTTCCCCAAAATTGGTCAGTCTAAGATTACTCTAAAAATTTACTCCAAGGGCCAGTACAAGAGCATAGCCTTGCAAGTGAAAACCCTCCCCCACTTCTCTTGTAATGTACTTTAATTTAAACATTGTATTTTTTGGATTTGGAAAATTCAAACTTGACAAATAGAGTTTTCAATATACTTAGTTGGATAGTTACCTCTTCCGCTTACAACAATAGTAAGAAGTGGCCAAAGCCCTCAAGATCTTAGCAATATAGTACTAACAGCTTTTATTACAGCAAGCTTTCAGAATCTCCTCGTCAACTTGTTCAATCAAGTCAGCCCACTCCTTTGCTAGGATTTCAAGTTTACAAATGTGGACAGTTTCTGAAAGGTATTTGTATACCAGTACTACTAAGTCTAAGAAAATCTTACCAGAGAGAGCAATTCCCATACATACACCTTAGTAACTTAAATACAAACCCAAATATTAATATAATCATCTTCTTGCACTTATCCTTTCTTTCCTGTTTTTTTTTTAAAACTCCATATTTCAACAACTCCTTTTTTCATCTTAATCTCATTCTTATATAATTGCTTAATCTTAACTACTATTTTCTTGCTTATCTTTTCTATACTACAGTTAAGCATAAGCTTCACATACCACTTTCTTTCTTTCTCATACTATCTTCTTACCTCTCATTTTCCTCTTCACTTTATTGTATTTCTTCCATTCAATATTATAATATTTATCATGCTTCTCAGACTTAGTCCCTAGTACTAGAGTTAATAGTAAATCCTCAAGTATCCTTTCACCCTATTCTAACAATAAAAGTAAGCACATAGCATGTTGGGTTCCATACTGTGTCGAAATTGTACTAAGTGTTGATGATTTACAACTCATAAGATTCTGCATATCTAAACTCAAAGACACTGGTTGATTAATATCACTATTAAAGCACTGTAATAGCTTTAACTTTATTATTTGCTTAGACATCCTAGTCTTACCAACTTTTTATCTGAAAATGAAATTATTCCCATCAGTTTTCCAAACTGACCCTTTATCCAATATTTTATTCTTTTGTAGGTATATGATGAGTATCCTTCTTAAAACTCTCAGCCATTATTTCCAGCATAATTAATTATATTACCAAATGTAATACAATTTGCATGCATTTGTATCGTCCTTTTGATTCTCAATTGCGCAATTGCAAACTGTAGAATATATATCTAAGACTGATTGTTAATATTCCCCTCTTAATATTTTCCTAAACACATCTGCATAGCAAATAAGTGCTTGGGCAATTCTGCAATACCCTTCAAGCTTATATTCAACACATGAGCTGCTTCTATGCTGGATTCAGAAATTGCTTCTAATCGAGTAGAAGCCGATGTTTGGGACCTAGAGTATATATTTGATATTAGAATAAAGCAAGCATTAAATACTTAGAATAATAAAATTAAAACTCCGACTATTTATTTTGTTAGCATAGGTATCAGAAGAGATAGAAGAAGAGGTTATGCACTTTTTGAAGTAATATGGAATTCTAGTCCGGTATTGGCTTGATATAAATTAATATCCTTCACCTGTTATAGACCAATTAATAACTTGAAAAGATATCAAATTCAACTGCCATCATCTAATTAAAGAGGAGAACTGACCAAATTAATTTAGCTAGAAAGCTATAGTGAGGAAGAAACAGACCGGTGAGATCAAATAGAAAAAGAAATCACCATATTTGTTAAGAAGAGTTTGTTTCCTCTAGCCTTCATAGAGTGAAGAATGTTAATGTTCAATTAATATTACTCTATTGACTGCTCAAGAAGATGACGTTTATAGTGTGTCCCTTTCTATGGTTCCGGAAGACTAGAGTTGGGACCGCCTTTCTAACAGAAAATGTGACAGTCTTGGCTGAAACGGTAACCGTAATGCTTGCAATCAGACCTCGTCTCTTCAGTTCATTTAATGATTACTCATACATTAATACTCCCTATTAAAAATGCCTGTTATAAAAAGGTTCAGTCAGCATATAATATTACTTAAAATCAATTAATGTTTAATTGATTTGTGAATGTAAAAGAAAAATATCAGGAGACAGCAAAGTATTTATTGTAAGCTAAACAGTGTAATTAAAGAGATACAAATTAGGAAACATTGAGATCAGATTCTGCAATCCGCCTGTGTGAGCTGTACCTAGTAAATACATGTCTTTTAAAATCCTCAGACCCATATGCAAGGTGATTTCTGTATGCCTCCATCATGCGCAAAACACGCTGATAATATTTAAATATCAATTGCTCAGAAACATGTGCCAAAGCCTCTGGAACTATACGAACCAAGGCAGGAAATCAGTATTCACAATGTGCTCTAGCATAGAGCTTAGCTCTACCCCAAAAGTACTCAATAAAATTGAGTTCACAGTGGTATACAGGATAAAAAATCACCTGATGTCTAGCCGCCTCAATGGTCTCTTGTAATTCACCCTTTTGTTGTTGAAAGTCAGGCTGTCAGGACAAAAGTGCTCAGGCACAACAGGATGCATTACTGGCATATTTGCAAGCTGGATTATGTTGAGTGGTTCCCGGGCTATGGCCAGCAATTGAGCATTGAGTGAGTAACTTCCGTCCTTGAGGCCAGAGGCCACGCTCTTGCAAGACAATTCTCAACCCCTTTAATTGTCCATCCATCAACATCATTGATTGTTTTTGGATTTCACCAGAATTGCCGTCTTTGAAAAACCAGCCATCACGCATAGGAACAGTATTCTTTCCGCCTGGACTGAGGTTCATCTTGCCAGTTCGCAATGCATCTGATGCATATTTTTGGTGGCTTTTAGCATTGTCAAATGCAAAGAGAGCTTGGCACCTGGGAAACGAGCTTTCAAAAGAAGGAATTGCCTTCTTGGTCAGTTGCTCCAGCATATCCTCTCCAGTCCACCAAACATCTCCTCCACACTTTAGTATTTCACATACTGAGCCACCTTCTAGTCTGCCAATTGGAGAAAGGAAGTCAGAAACATGTAATCCTTGGCCTCGTCCCTTCTTACACAAGGGAGATTTATCTTCATTGATCCAAATACGCTTTCTACCATGATTGGAATTAAAAGTGGACTCATTATGAGTAATAAAGACAATTGGTCTAACACCTTCAAGTTCGGGTAATGTTTTGGCGATTGGTTGAAGGTTGGCATCCCATTCCATCATATAAGGCTTAAGAGATTCCATACGAGGGAGAAAGACATTCTGTCGATAGTGTTGCACATCGGGGCGCTCGTGGCCATCTTTATACACTGCCTTACGAACTTCCTTCCAATTCCATCCAAGTTTGGCAAGCCAGGAACCAGCAGAACAACTGGAAAGTGCATTCTTAATTTGTCGTCGAATACCATCAATGGTATAGAGTTGGTTTTGCTGAATGGGATCACTTGGAGGATTCCCATATGTTCCTCTCCAGTAATTTGTAATAGCTGTAGCCAAACCGATTGAGTCCATTGCTATTTGCCAAAGGAATTAGCCTCCATTACATTAAAACGTACAATAAATTCAAAGAATCAAATTGTTAAAATGAGAATTACATACCTTCCCCTGCTTGTGACATATACTCCTTCATTGCCAGGATTGTACCCTCATCTGACTGCCAGCTAATGACCTTGGAATGTTTTCCCTGTCGAGGGGCAGGTATAGTACCAGTCTTGATATACCTTACCTCTTGGTTGAGAATGCGTTCAGCCACGGACTTGGACCAGCCTCCAGAATTGGCAACTACCAGAGCAAGATCCTTTCTTGACTGACGAGTGGTGATAGGATCGGTTGGGGATCTGGCTAATTCAGCCTTTTCCCATTCGCGTTCAGCTTTAAGTTGAAGCTTAATGAAGGCCAAAAGCTGTGTATTCCAATTGAGTTGGAGGCCAAACAAGTGCTTTGCACGAGTTTTACCTCCGCTTTTCAGAAGCTTGGCCAAACGCTTATATGCTGACTGTAGGATTTCAATTTTAAACCACTTGGCATCCCCTGAGAGCCGAGGCCAGCTAGTGTAGGCTTGTTGTCGTACTGTTTGCCGACGAAGTATGGCGGCTTGAGAATTAATACAAGATTGAATCTATAAGATATTTGTGATTAGTTTGGAGTATATCTTTTTATATGAATTGAATCTTATACCTCTTCTATATTGGAGCCCATGGGACTCATTTGATCAGTTTCCCTCATCTGAATTGCACTCTTTAGGCGTATTTGTTGCTTTTTTGCATAGAATCTTTTGGCTCGTTCACGATTGCTGAATGGGGTTCGCTTGCGCTGCTCAGGCTGGTTGTTATGCCTTTGGTGATAGGCTCTCATACGTTCTTTGGAAGGGAATTGCTTTGGTTCTCGTCTAGCTGGTGGCTCGAATATTGGTGCCTGGATGGCTTTGGTTTGCAAACGCTTTCTCACACGAAAGTTCTGCGCCCTCTTGGTATTTGACATAGGAGTCTTGCTCGGCTCGGGCACAAGGCGTGGAGGATTGTGCTTCATACGATATCGTCGAACGCGCTCTCGGTTTGCTGCTAGTCGCTGTTCCCTTCTCAACATTTCTGCTGTTGGACTAACTGGTTCCATTTGAACTTTGCCTGAAGCCAATTAATATTAATACAACTAGTGAAAGAGCTCAACTTACCAGTGGTATCTGTTGATAGAATTGATGGATGATATTGAGAATAATGTTTATTGGGCTTTAAGTAGGTAAATTGTCAGGATTGCATTGACAGTTTTCAATAAAAGTTTTAAAATAAGAAAAATCCGAGTCAGCTTATTTTTATTCAAATCATTATTATACACTGTGTTCTTGGCAAGGGAAAAGAGGTTAAGCCAAGCCAAATTCAAAGCATTACAGTGACCGTTTCAGCCAAGACTGTGACACATTCTGTTAGGATAGCGGTCCCAACTCTAGTCTTCCAGAACCATACCCTTTTATTTTGTTGAGGTATGTGGTGATAACAGTCCTATGAAACCCTTCGTCCTAAAATTATTTCCTCCAACTAAAACCTTCAACCCCTTTACAAACCCTAGCTAAAACTAACCACACTATATACAAACCCTTCAGTATTGACTACAAAATATCAAGATCTAATTTTCCCCTACAGTGCCGCCTGTTTCGTCCGGACTTTAATCCGTGTTAGTAGTCGCTCCCAAGAATGGTGAAAAGCCGGGCTCAGTGAGAACCCTACAAACATATTTTATCCTATAGTGACCAGTTTGGGCAATCCAATGTGCCTGGTCATATTATTATCGATTTTGAAATTGTTGTGCCAGTGAGTTCTCTACGATCAGATTCTCAAAGATTCAATTTTTTACTCCATACTTAGTTTCACACTGCCAACTCTTCCACCTTCAGGGATGAACCCTACTTCTGTCACCTGGAGGGCTAATCCAAATCCCTGCTGTGCAGTCAAAGGACGGGAAAGGAATTAGGAAAGCTGGAGAACTGGCAAACTAATCACCTATGCCCAATCAATAATATGGCATTTAGCACAGAGGAGTCTTTCCACCAGAATGATATTCAAAGTTACAGACTGCCTATTTGCTTTTGAGCCATTGTCAAAAAACGTTGTTTGCTAGTGTGGCTTGAAAGCAAAACAGACCCGTCTCACCGTCTGCCCTTCTGTTTAGACTCAGGAGTTCTCAGCATGACATGGCAAATATGCGTAAGGTGTTTTTCTTGAATTCAACTGAATTCCAGAGTTAGGTCATGCCGCCCCTCTGAGCACTCCCCGGTCCAAAAGTTCCTTTTTTCAATAGCCACCCCAGGGCCCATTTTAGAATTCACCTTATTACTCTTCTATAAATAGCTTACAATACCGCAAAAACTCGAATAGAAGAAACATGTTCAAGGACGTTGGAGTTACCTCTCCTAGGAAGGCGCGTCGTATATTCCTCTCAACCGGGGGCTGAGTTTGAGGTGTTTTCCCCTTGCATATCTCAAAGGAAGTTCCAACGTCCTAGCACATGTTTCTTCTATTTGAGATTTTACGGTATCATACTCTATCTGTTCACACAACTATCTAAAGCACTTCACGACACCCCTGGGCACTCTCGGTGACAGTATTCCGAACCGTCCAGTCCGCCCGCCTGGGAGGCAGGACCGGGCGGGCAGTCAATGGTAGCCCCTCCTTTTTCTACTCCCTGCGCGACCTAGAGATGTGCGTATGATGGGATGGCTACCGGGCCCTGTAGGGCCCGCGGGGGGGGGTGTTCCCAGTTTCATATTTTCAGCCGATATGCTCAGACACTTCAAGTTCAAGATTCCGCGTCCCACACTATTTGTGTGCTTGCAAATCATGTATCGCATAGGTAACGCGATACGTGACCGAGCATAAACTTTTAAAAAACAGCAATTTATAGAGGTGTCTGAGAGAGAAATTGAATGTCAGAAAGGAATGAATTTGCTTATCCTTACCTTAATACTCGGAGGACCTGATGATCTATTTAATCATCTTCTTCTCCTTCTTGCATTAATATTATTTACTTCATCACATGGCATCATAATACATCACTCATATTTCATTCGGGACTCCTGCCATCCCCGGCCGTCCCCTAGAGTCCCCTTCACTTTTCGTTTCCTGTCTCTAGCCGCTATCCCAAACACCTGCCGTCTGTGACCACCCCCCAGAGTCCTCTAACACCCCTGAATGCTCCCCATCCCCACAATCCCCGCCGGCATTCCATCTCCCCTACGGTCTGCACGAGCGGTGGCTGTCTAGTGCATCTGACGATACTGATAAAAAAATAGCTTGCAGGGTCCAGCGGTTATAGCTAAGGATATCAGTCTCCAAGGCAATTTGCCCTACACAGGATCTCGTTTAGATGCCCCGTCCCTTCCCATTTTCTTGGCGTTACCCCCCCCCCCCCACCACCACTTCTCCGAAATCTTCCCAGACTAAGACGCAGCCTACTGATCTCCATTGCCTCACCTGAAAACTTCCACCGCCTTTCCCTGATAACCTTCCCGCACAAAGACAATATAATCATCCGAGAATCACCTTCGGCCGGGTAAAGCACTACCCCAATATACACAGGCACGTAAAGGGTAGAAGCAATGGGGTGATCATGGGAATCCTCTACAGCAACGTCAGGCAGATTTGGTGGATCTAGAGAGGGGAGAGGTTCCGGAAAGGTTTTTGAAGGGTTAGAGAAGGCTTATGAAGGGAGCCCAGCGGTTTGTCCTGTGGGAGTGGAAGAGTGAGACTGAGGTATAGCTATTTGAGGTAGATGGGTTTGGATAGACAATCGAGCTCATCAGGAATGGGCAAAGTGTGCTATAATTTCGCCGGAGTTTCAGCTTTTTATTATCATTATCCCTCACCTTCTATTCCCGGATTTCTACAGCATATTCTCTCCTCTATTCTTCGCTCCTCAACAACTCGGCGGATTACCGTGAATCTCTCAAGCCCCCGACCCACTCACTCGTTTAACGCCCGGCACATATCGCCAATATAATTCCAGGCTACGGTCACGTGAACACGTTTATCCACCGGAGCGTCAATGGAAACCAAAGTAGCTCCTCAAGTCTGCTCCAGCGACTCCCTCCTGCCCAGTAATTCCCACGTACCTGCCTCTACAGATGAGATATCGAATTAACCCCCTCGGCAACCGCTAAAAACACTGCGCTCCACGTGTGTTTTTTAACCTCCCACTTTCGGTATTACAAGTGTTAAAAAAAAAAAAGGAACTGAAGAATTCCGAGTGATACACCATGTCCTCACACAAGTAAAAAAAGTACTCCAACCAGATTTTTCAAGATGTATCGTAATAATATTATTATCATCTCAACTATAATACACCGTTTAGATATAACATTTTAAAAAAGGCAATCCGAGAAACGAAGGAAAAGAAGGGAAGAAAAAAAACCAAACATGGAACCCAGAAGCGAGGGCCACCACAAATATCATACCTATTACTCGCATGCCTCGCCAACCACAACAAAACGCTTCGAATGTATGATACCAGTCGGGCAATACCCCTAATAGACGATTCCCTAAACATAATTCCCCAGCATTCCACCATTCACTCTCCCCCACCACGCCCTCCCGAGCCACCGCCGCATCGCAAGCCAACGCCCAAGCGGGCAGTCGAAATAAAGTTTATTACAGCACAAGGCTCGAGGCGCATCCGCCCGCTGCTCAACTTAAAAAAAGACCCTCGCTGTACTTCCAATGCCTCAGGAGTACTCACCCGAAGCCGTTTGAACGACCAGGTATCCGGAAACACAATGCAAGCGGGTAAGCGGTGCTCGTGGAAGTTGTTAGGGATGGGACGGAAGTGGTTGGGGGGGGGTTTATACTACTTTGCTCGTATTAATATATAATAATTAAAGTGACGTTTACGAACGCGACGGCGGTACGGTACTATTGCAGTATAACTAAGATCTAAGGAATTTGGCGGTATGCAATAGTAGTTGTGTCGGCAAGGGTCGGTTAATTAATTACGAGTGCGGTTGGCTACCTGGCTGGTAGGGAGGGGTGAAGTTGATGCGGGGATGCTCGTGTTTTGTCAAAGGGTATTTGCATACGGTATTGGATGGATGTTGCGGGTAGAGGGATGAATATTCGGGTATGGTATTCCTCTGGAGGGGGTGCTTAGCGTTGGGCGGCAGATTGGTCTGGGGCCGGGGGTTAGCTTTTAAAGCGATATATACCCCATGTCCTATTAAACATCATAATAACAATATTATTATTATCCACTCATTGAAATCCTATCCCATAGTCCGTTCGTCGCTGCGCGCAAGACATCGGTGGAATATGTCCCAGTTTGAAATGCCAAGGAATTTATTTCTAGTTAAGGGAGGACAACTCTCCGAATTCGATTTAATCTATTTCCGATTGGGGGAAAAAGACCTCCCAGATCCGGTCATTTTCTTAACAAGATCCCTCTTGTGGGCAGCTCCCGAAGGACTAATTATGATAATACTTTCATCCTCAGTCCCCGCTAAACCACCAAAGAGCTCCAAAGATATCCGGCCGCTTGGCGCTACGGATCTGCGCTTCTGTCGGGTCTCGGCATTAAGGAGCCCGGATATATTCGACCAGACAAAAAGTTCGCGGGTTAACTTCAACGCGTCACTCGGCGAGATATCTACATCACGCAGGAAAAAATAAAAGATCTAATAATTCACATCTAACTCGCTGCATACCCGAACTCCGAACTTTAAAACCACGCTGTCTCTCCCTCCTCTTGGTGATTAATCATTTCTATTCATGAGGTCAGGCGTGGTGCGGACCCGAGTAAATGCAGTGACAAAGTGGGGGTCTTGGCGGTCACGTTTCTCGAACGGGAGAGCGCTAGCGAGATCGGGAGATCTCCCGGGGGTGGGAAGGCTTTGATTGTGGGCTGGGGAGGTTTCATACCGTAGCACAGACGGTCGATATGGGGGTGTTATGGCCGTGGTGGTGCGATCTGGGCTGATGTGTGGGCGAAATATTTTTTGTCTGGGAGTGGCTTAGGGTTTATTTATTTCGGGGAATGGTTCATGGAGAGTGATTGGTGCGTCAAGTATAGTGCCTTGTGGTAGATGAGTCGCGTTGGTCCGGTTTTCGGATGTAATATCATGGATTGTTCGATGGGGGGGTTGGTGTGTAATGTGTATGCTGGTGCCAGAGGAGGGATGGTTGGATTCAGGGGTTGGTTGTGCGTATCGTGATGCTTTAGCCGGAAAATTATAGTGCCATATGGATGGCTCCTGGCCGCTCATCCGAGAGGAATGCCAGCGTGACCTGCATCCGGCAGGAACACAGGCTCATGGGGGATCCAATTGATGAATAATAATAAATAATAAGGATGTTGAGTGAGGGGGAGGATTGTTCCTCTTCGATAAAAATATACCTTCCGTACTACTTAGGAGTAACTATACTCGGGGGTGGACGTAAATAGTGGAATCGACAAGGGGTTGAGGTCCCTGTGCTCATGACCGTCAGAGGGAAAAAATTATTTAATTTGGGCGGTATGATGCTGGGAAGGGTAAAAAGCTTTGACAGCTCCAACCCCTATCCATCCCATTACTAACCCTCATACCCGGGCACGTCCAGACATGATCGGAGACAGTGTTCCCAATGGTCCAGGGTCCCTAAAAGGCCAGGAGCACTGACTGCCGAGAGCCGTGGACCGGACTGGATGACCAAGATATCCTGTCCTTGTCCGCAGAATCTAAAGACGGCTGTTATCACCCAGGACGCGGCCAGACAGCCTGAGAAAGCAGTTTCTGTTGGGTCTCTGGGGCGGGAGGTGTATGGTGGGAAAGAGCCGACAGCGGGGGATGACTGGGAACGGTAGGGGGTTGAGAGTGACAGCAGGTGTCCGAGGGGGACCACGGGGTCAGTGAGGAACAGCCGGGAATAGTGGAAGAGGTCAGGGGACTGTGGGGGGCTGCAGATGGCAACCGCATCTCATATGAATGATGGAGGGTTTAGTTGAGCAGAGAATGTAAATCAATTTCGACATTAGTATATAAACGAAACCGAAAACCAGGCATCAGCCTTCTCAAACTTCCCCTCCTCATCCAATTTCCCCTGCAAGAGCCCAACCCCCCAGGTCCCACCTGTTCATTCGCTCCATCGTCTATCTACAAGTCTCGTGCCCCCCTGACACTTCAAGCTTCTCGCTCAATCAGTCTTGGCCGCAACTTCGAGCAATGGTTGGACAAGGTTGGCTTACAATATTGGTACTGGGTGTTTGTCTTGCCGCAAATTTCCAGACATAAAGACCCACCCCCGAGAGTTCTAGCTCTTACAGGAAAGGGTCTTCCTCGCGGGGGAAGATTTTTTTGAAGTTGAACCGGAGCTTATTAGTGGTAGACTGACCTGGGATGATTTCAACATTTGCATTTCGTGATGGCCTTGCTCCGGTAGGGTCCGGGCGACCCCGAGTAACTCTTTCATTCGGGGCGGTACGATACCGTAACCATCCCCCACTGCTCCAGAGAAATTTTTTGGTTTGCTTTGTTGACGGAAATAAGCACAACAATCCTCACATCCACCTGAGAGCAGTGTTCCCAAGCGTCCAACCCTTCGGTCCAGTGTTCCTAACCCTCCAGTCCGTCCGTCTTCGGTGGAGGATGGGACGGACTACGGCTAATAGTCCGTCTTTTAGCCTATCAGTTGCAGGTTACACTGCAAACGCACGTACCTTTGGGGAGACTGTTGACATTGCCCATTGGCTTGATAAGGTGTGGTTTCTGCTGTGGCTTCCGGCGGCTTTTTGGACTTGCGGTGCCGCGAGCGGCAACTTGTGCCTTCCAATGGTTGATGGTTGGATTGACCCCACCCCCAGATGGTGGGTGCCCAGTTCTCTGCTCGCGTGCATTCCTGGACGCTATTTTTGTCATACATAAATTAGTAAAGGTAATCGAGGTTCGAGAAAATGAGTGCCGAAGAGGGAAGCAAACCATTAGTATCCCTAGCAAACCTTGAAACCTCCCCAGAGCGGTTGGTCAGGTCGATCTTCTTAGAAGGACTTTCCCCGTCTCTTACTGTAGTCCCATGGATAGGCGCACCTCTAGGTTTTACTGTCTTGGGTGCTCCGCGGCTTACAGGTGTAACTACAAACTGATTCTCAAGCTTGGCACTTGTTGGCAAATTGTCGAAAATTTCCAGTTCTGTACCATCGCCAAAGTTCCTTTTCCTTGTGGGCTGGGTCAACGTTTCAATCGTGGCTGCCTCTCTTCTTAGGTGTTCTGGGGCAACCGTGGGTGTTGCTCTTTTTGCCTTCGCCGATGCGGTGGACGAAGATGGTGAATGGCGCGGCGTCCGTTTTTGGGGCTCTAGGACGGACTGCGCTTGGGAAGGTGAGGACCGGACGGACTATAGGGCACCATAGTCCTAGCGCTTGGATCTCCTGTACTAGTCGAGTTGAAATGGTACACCTCCAACGAATTCTTTTCACATCATGAGACATCACTCTTGTAGTCCCCTGCCTTCCCCCGTAGTCCACCACCGTCCCCTCGCGGTGCCCCGCCGGGCCCCCGGACGGCTGGGAACACTGCTTCCGTCTTCGGGTCCGGACGGGACGGACAGGTATCGTATCTTGGCGTTTGTCCGGATTAGCGCCGGGGACGGACTGCCCGGGCTGCTGGTCTTAGGTTGCGCCAGGTGCCAAGCCGATGAAGTGTTATCTCTACTTGTACTAGATAAGTTATTGTTTCTCGAGACCAGCGACAACAGACAGCTCCCACACAGTCACTGTCAAAAGGTCCGAGGAACCGAACTCCGAATGCCGCTTGCCGTTGAGTGACTCCAGCGGGATTCTAAATTATATCAAAAGATGTGGTTAAAATCGGGAGTACTAACCCGTGAAATCGAATCATCTGGACTTAAGGAGCACTGACCACTGGTCGATGTATGGGAAGGTACCTCGGACATGAAAATTAATCGTGAAAGAGAAGAAAGATATTCTATATCAATGCGCCGGTACTTGTTAAGCAGTGTCACGAGAGAGGGCAGGCGGAAAGAGGTAGTCAAAGCGAGCAAGTAACATGGATTGCCTATTGAGGGAGCGCAAAGAGATTTAACCGAGAGATCGAGGAGAAGCGAGGAAAGAGGAAGAGAGAGAGGAGAGGAAGGAGACGTCAGGAACTAGGTGTGCAAGCGGGTAGGTGAAGAAAGCAGTCACGAGGGGTTACCCATGACTACGGAGGATGCAAGAGCACAAGTACGATTTCCAACAGTACTATTCTGGAGATTTTTTTTCCGAATTAAGGTCTTTTCTACCACAAGTTTTATGTTTGGTATCTAGGCAAGCTAACTCTACATAGTTAATCTTACATAGAGCCAATATTAACACAGTAAAAACTGGAATAATCGAGTCGTGTGCTGTGTGGTCAGAGTTGCCCCTTCTGGTATGATCTGATGTTTTTTTTTGTTTTTGTTTTTTATGTCTCAGACTCCCGGGAGTGTAAACGATACCCGAGGAAAGACAACTCGCTCAACGGTTAGCTCAGCGATCCGTGAGCGAGCCTATTCCATTAGTGGGTGACAGTGGAACTAATCTGGGAGATGGCCTTGCCTACCACAGCTGTTGGGACGTGAAAGCCAGGGCGGGTATTGAATATATATCGCCAGGATACGTGTCAGTGAAATTCGGTAGAAGGAGGGAATTTGTGCCAGTACGGTAAAAACTAGGTAAATTGGTCGCAATCTGTGACGGGGTGTTTTCTAGACACAGTATAGCTTAGTGAGGCTGCGCTTGCTGAATCTCATTAACTGTCCTTGTTATTTTAATGCCTTTCTTAGGTGGGCCTATTATGCTTTAGACCACTGTGGGATGTTCTCGCGTATTCCCTTGACTGGATGGTGGTCTGACCGAGACTGCTTGTGAAGGTAAAATGTGTTCGTGACCTTCTCACTATACCGGGAGATTGGCGATATGAACTTGACCTGGTATAGCTACGGTGTAACGTAGTCGATAAACCGATAGGGAAGCGCACAGGAAGCTAGGCCCAATAGAGTGGGAGTGAAGAACCAATTACCGTGGAGAGAATGTGTTGTTGCTGCGCTTGTCTAAACTAAGAAAGAGACGAGAGGCTTATGTGCAGAGAATTCTGCACGCCAACATTATCTACAAACATAGGGTTCTAGTGCGTACTCGAACGCCCTCCTGACTGCTAAAACTACCCTATGCAAGTGCCCTATCCCACACCACTATCCAGCTGAGATATACGATACCCAATTTACCCACCCTCCTCGGCGTGCCGTTGCCTAAGACCCTTCAACCATTCTGATAATAGGCCACGCTTTTCATTTCATGCTGCAACTCCCACCCCTCCTCCCAAACCATTCCACCCCCGCCTTTAGTACTAGAACCACCTAAGAATCATCACTTTAATAACTATCACCAATTACAAGAAATAATGGCTGCCACGCTTGAAAAGCAAGTGGATCTCTCCCTGGCCCCTTCCCCAAACCTCTCCTCACCACAAACCCCGGAGACCGGTGTGCCACATCCCGAAGATCGGTATATTCGCCTGGGGTTGGAAGGGGTCGAGCGGCAGGAATATCGTAGTACCCGTTCATTCACGAAAGCCATTGACTTGCAAACCGAAGAATTACTCTCTGGCAATGCTGGCCAGTACGCAGTGTTTGCCCCGGTCACAATAAAGCAGCTTGCGACTATCGATCGAATTCGCGACACGCGTCACAAAGGACTCCGCTTCCTCTACGTCCACTCCGACCGTGCATTGATTGTCAAAATATCGCCAGGGCTAGTTCACGGATTGGCTAAAAGGCGGCTCGCTAACATGTTCAATGAAAAGGTAGTCGAGATGGGGCTGGGTAATGGACTTGCTGAACTGGATTGTGTTGCCTTTGAGGGGCGCGGCAGTTCTAAAGAAGCAGATTGCACATGGACCCCACACCCCCGTTACTGTGATCCTAGCGATTGGCCTACCGTGGTAATTGAGTGTGGAATTTCAAAATCGATAGAACGCTTGGAGATGGAGGCTGGCTGGTGGCTCGACAACTCCGGGGGAGAGGTGAAAATCGTTCTTGTCATTTCAATTTCCCAAGCCGACAGAAAAATATCTCTCGACCAATGGGAACTAGCCACTGCTCCGAATCCGGAAGTTAGTGAGGACCGCTCTACGATCACCGTTCCAACGAAAACCGGCCATGTCGAAATTGTCGATGGTATGGTTACCGGAGCTCCCCTCCGTCTCGATTTCAAAAAAATCTTCCTTTCCGACCCAGGCGAGGGCCAAGGCGATATTGTTTTCACTGCAAGGGATCTCGAAGAGTATGCTGACGATGTCTGGGGATTTTGTAAATGAAGCAAACCCTCAATGCGATTGCTGAAAGTCAACCTTGTCCAACTGTTACTCCAAATTGCAACCCATACTGGTTTGTGAGCCGCTGCGGGTGTGAGGGTGGCAGGTGACGAGACTTGTGAATGGGCGATTAAGTGAATGAACGGGTGAGGCCTGGGTGGTTGGTCTCTTGGGGAGAAAGTGGGAGGAGGAAAAGGAGTTTGGGGAGGCTCGTGTCTGGTTTCTGTTTCATTTGTATCCTAGTGTCACAATTGATTTACATTCTCTGCTCAACCGGATTCTCCAACAGTTATCTTTAAAGCGTTCACTCAAAATTTTCTCTTTTAACAAGTATACTACTGTATGTGCATATGGCCTATGAACCCCATTCCCACCCCTCCGGATACTGTTCGCGGACTAACCCCTGTATTCGAGTAGGGGGGCTAACCAGAAGTGACTGTAGCCGGTCTGCGCAGATGCCTTGTTGAAAATGGCCGGCAGTCACGGCCTACGAGAAAGGATTCTTTTTGTCCCGTCCTTGTTTTGTTAGTACAGTCACTAGGCATGAGTCTTGGGGGTTGCGGGATACTGAGACGGTGTGCGCAACCAACGGGTATTTAGAAAAAGGAGGATAACGTATTGCGATGGTGGGAAGAAGTGAAGAATTAAACATGAAATATTATTATAGCAGTAAAGGAACAGGAACGCATTTAGTACTCCGGGTCTGTATCATGAAGTTTTTAAGTGTCGGGGGTGAGGGGGGATGACGTCCTATTCTCGCGTAGCTTTTGCTGAGTAAGCTTTCAGCAAGACTTTTTTATCGAGTGACAGGGGTTTGCTATTGTCACGCATTACTAAATTAGAGAGGAGGAATTGGTATACCTGGTTTGTATTATATATCGGTGTTAGCAGATATATATCATGGAACCCTGTGTCCGGGGTAAGAGTAGCCAATTCCCCGAGGCTGGAACGGATAATATCGACGCTGTGCTCTTCGTGACAGGAGTAAGATTAGAGGCCCGGCTCCAAGCATTTCCTGCATTACAAACTTTTGACAACAGGTCGCGTTTGGAATCTGTCGCATGCCGCGCCAGGGGAATGTTGCCGACTGGCTGGGCTGGCGGGCGGGGCGCCGTCTACGCGGACTGGGCCGAAAAGGGAAGTAATGCCAAGAGGAGACACGGTGGTTGCCGGCGATATGGGTAATACTACTCGAGTATAGTTGAGATGGAAATAGCCATCTACTCTGAAGTAATTCTAGCTCTGATGCCGAAGTCCCCCTTCAGCCAGCCACAAGCACCCTAAAGGTTCTGTATCATCGGTTGTTGCCTTAGATGTGGACCTCTTCCAGGATAACGCCGAAAGCTTGGTGGTTCGGCTGCGTACCACTCACGTTTTGGGACCGAGTAAACAGGGTGGGACAACTATCTCCGAAACTGTGCAATTGGGTACGGTAACATTCCTGGACCCGCTGGGCTGGGTCGGTAAGAGTGGCTCCCTGCTGCTATCCTACCTGCATTCGATGCGCAGGGGAGCGAGAAGGAATTTGTACCACGAGCGCTTCGCGCGCCGGCTGGACACGGATGCGAACTCGAAGAATATGAATTATCACTTGTCTCATGTTGAATATTCAGGTAGTAGAGGGCTATTGGTTATGGAGCCTATTGGACGAGATCTTGGAAAGAGAGTTCATTATTAAGGTAATTGTAACCCTTTTGAGGGCGATGTCGCATGTCCCGCAAATGTTTTGGTAGAGTCCCGCCGCTTGTGAGCCACTGACAGGGTTTAGGGTTCGTCTTGGCAAAGAGCCGCAAGGCCTTCCCGCTGATCGCATGGGACATTTCGCGGGACCTGATTCGGGTCAGTGCCTGTGAGTGCCTTACCTAACCGCCTGCGGTATCACCACCCTGAACCACACAAACCATAATCCCACAATCCCGTTCAGCATGCCTAGCACAACATATCGCCCTTTTCGCATCCTGCGCAAGGCATGGTTCCGCCGATTTCGGGCACACCCTAGTCATCACAACTTTGGCCTTAGGAATATTCCCAGACAAAGGAGATAATGACAAATCACTCTTTGTTTGGATAGCAACGACTCATCATGAGGTGCCGTCTATCGTGGCCGGGCGGAGAGGGGCTGCGCTATCATTCTTTGCTAATCTGGACGGGGGGAATAAAATCGTGCCTTTGGACCCTGAGTATCATACCGATCAGTCCTTCGCCGCCCCCTCCCACCACCCTGCCACCTCTTACATAATTAGCAAGAACGGCCCTATTTCGAAAGAGACCTACGAAAGGACCCTATCTGCGTCATAAAGTTTGTTCGGAGGTTTTCCGCATGCAATCGTTAGCCGGATTCGAATCGTAATCGGGTCCTGGCATTGTTCCCTGCGTTTTTGATATCGCAGCTGCCCCAAGATATACCTATACATCTAGTTCCCCGCCCGCGCCCTGAATTTATCGTACCATTCCCATTTCTATTTCCCTGCTCTCTCTCCTCTTTCCTACTCCCACAAACCCACTAGCCTCAAGCATGAGCCGTCCTCCTTCGAAGGTCGGCAACGACCCCCGCGAATCAGAGATTTCGACAGAGTCTCAAATCGAACACTCCTCGTCGTCGAACTCTACCAAAGCATACCCAGAATCTCCCCCTAGCCAAGGCATCTGGGGCCAGAATGAGGCCGTCAACTACCAATCTGCGCTGGAAGACTTTGAGTCTCTCCGCCTACAACTATCTCGGATCGAATCAAACAGGACCGGTGGAGCGTACTCACGGCGGAATAGTGCTTACAGCCGTCTCGCCCGTTTCCGCTTATCTATCCCTAGCGATGGCTTCCAGGCGCCCGTGGAATCTACTGAAGAGAAAACTTTTGAGCCTTCCGCCGAGGAGGGTTTCCAGCTTGACCGCTTTATGCGCGAGGGGCGCTTTGAGAAGCGCGAGGATGGGGAGTCGATGAAGAAGGTTGGAGTTGTTTACAAGGATCTCACGGTGCGTGGGGTTGGTACTTCGACTTCATATGTAAAGGTGCTGTCGGACGCAGTCATTGGGACGTTTGGTCCGGATTTGTATCGGATTGTGACCGGGTTCTTCCCTGCACTTACGGTTGGAAAAGGACCTCCGACAAGAGAGCTTATTAGCGGTTTTACTGGGGCTATTCGGGATGGCGAGATGATGCTTGTTCTGGGGAAGCCGGGAGCTGGTTGTTCTACCTTCCTGAGGGCTGGTGAGTTTTTTCTCATGCGATTATCACTACATTTTGCTAAAATTCGTGGCAGTTGCAAACCAGCGGGCGTCATTTGCTGCAGTTGAAGGAGAGGTTCATTATGGCGGGATCCCGGCGGCGGAAGCGGCTAAGAAATATGTAAGTCATTCCATGAATCCGGATCTCCCGTCCATCTATTGCTGTTCCTGACGATCCTGTGGGGTGATTAGCGAGGGGAGGTGATCTATAATGAGGAAGACGATCAGCACTTCCCCGTCATGACGGTTTATCAGACTTTGGAGTTTGCGCTGCTGAATAAGACCAAGAAATCGGAGAAGGAAAATATCCCCATAATAATAAATGCGCTGCTGAAGATGTTTGGAATTTCGCATGCAGCACATACAGGTAAGTTCCCGGGGGAGAGCGAAAGGGATTGGGAAATGAAGCTAATGTATACCCACAGTTGTCGGAAATGCATTCATTCGGGGTGTATCCGGAGGAGAGCGAAAACGGGTCTCCATTGCGGAAACACTCGCGACAAAGTCCGCCGTCACTTGTTGGGATAACTCGACTAGGGGTTTGGATGCCAATACTGCGCTCGATTACGCTAAATCACTGCGGATTATGACCGATGTCTCCAACCGAACAACGATCGTGACCTTGTACCAGGCCGGAGAGGAAATCTACAATCTCATGGATAAAGTACTTTTGATAGATCAGGGAAGGATGATTTTTTCTGGCCCCGCTACCGAAGCAAAACAATATTTCATTGATTTGGGCTTCCAGTGCCCGGAGCGACAGTTTGTATCCCGAAAGCGAATTTCAAGGTTCAGGTGCTGACATTTGATAGAACAACCGCTGATTTCCTAACGAGTATTACTGATCGGATCGAGAGACAAATTCGACCTGGATTTGAGGACAAGGTCCCACGCACCCCCGATGAACTAGCCACTGCCTTCCGGAACAGTCCAAACTACGCTCGCCTCTTGGAAGACGTAGCCAGTTATGAACAGGAGCTCGCCGCAACCGGGAACACGGCCGCTACCAACTTCAAGAAATCGGTCAAATCATCCAAGTCGCGTACAGTGTGTGCGGATTCGAATCATACAGTATCATTCGTCCAGCAAGTTCTCGCATGTACACGCCGCGAGTATTGGCTTCTTCGAGGGGATATGCAGAGCTTCTGGACCACCATCTGGACGAATATTATCATCACTCTTTTGGTTGGTGCGCAATTCTGGAAACAAAAGGACGATACCACTGGCGTCTTCATGAAAGGTGGTAGCGCTTATTTTGGATGTATTTTTTTGGGCTGGATTCGAATGTCGGAAATCGTTGGGGCTGTTTTGGGGCGTGATATTGTGCAACGGCATAAGACTTATGCACTGGTATGCTTGAGCCGCTCGTCTGGTATCGAATATCGCAAACTTTCGCTAATGTGAGGTGTATAGCATCGACCCTCTGCTGTGGTAGTAGCTAGGCTGATTGTGGATATCCCGATCACGCTTATCCAAGTCGTAAGTGGCTACACCCCCGCTTTTGAACTACAGTTTGCTGACTAGTGTCGGTGGGGCAGTCGATATTTAGCATAATCTTGTATTTCATGGCCAAATTCGACGTTGATGCTGGAAAATTCTGGATCTTCTTCCTCCTGACATACACCAATGCATTTTGTATTACTGCTCTATATCGTATGTTCTCGGCTCTTTGCCCCACCCTTGACGACGCAATCCGGTTCTCCGGAATGGCCCTCAATATCTGCATTATATATGCTGGCTATGTTATCCCTAAGACGCAGCTCCTCCACGATTCGATCTGGTTTGGTTGGCTTTTCCATCTGAATCCCATGGGCTACCTGTTTGAGGCCATTCTCGCCAACGAGTTCACCGGGAGGACAATGAAGTGCGCCGGGTCGATGATTGTACCTCGAGGAGAGGGATATGACAATTTCCCACAGTACCAAGGATGCGTCATCGCATCTGGCACGCCTGGCAACCTTAATATCTCTGGCGATGAGTTCATTGAAGCTCAATACAGCTATACGCGTTCTCACCTCTGGAGAAATTTTGGAGTTGTTATTGCTTGGACAGCGTTATATATCATTGTTACTATCGTTGCAACTGAAACTATCTCTTTCGTTGCCCCCGGATCTGTCATCTTACGATTCAGGAAGAGTAAGAAGAGTAAGCGGGTCATCGACGCCAACAAAGCCAAGGACGAGGAGAATGCTGGAGGTCTTGCTGTCACTGATTGGCTCAACGGGGATCGATCCGGCGACGAGGTTGAAAAGATTATTGACAGTAAGACCGTTTTTACATTCAAGGAGATTGAGTACACTATTCCGTATAACGGCGGTGAGCGGAAGTTGTTGAACAAGGTTAGCGGCTACGCTAAGCCGGGAATTATGGTTGCGCTCATGGGCGCCTCTGGAGCCGGAAAGTGAGTTCAAGTTCGAAATTCTCCGACTGGCAGTTTGGTACTGATTGTCTTTATAGGACTACTCTTCTCAATACACTCTCTCAGCGTCACCAAGTTGGTGTTATTACTGGTGAAATCCAAATGGATGGCCGTCCCCTCGGGATCGAATTCCAGCGTGGAACTGGATATTGCGAGCAGATGGATGTTCACGATCCGGCCCAGACCGTCCGCGAAGCTATGGAATTCTCTGCGATCCTCCGGCAACCGGCTAGTGTACCCAAAGCCGAGAAGATCGACTACGCGAATAAACTTATGGTCCTTCTTGAACTCGACTTTCTCCAGGATGCTGTTGTCCGTTCCCTCGGTGTCGAACAGAAGAAGCGTCTTACCGTCGGAGTCGAACTTGCTGCTAGACCAGATCTATTGCTCTTTTTGGATGAGCCAACAAGTGGGCTTGACAGCCAGAGCGCTTTCTCTATCGTTCGTATCTTGAAGAAACTCTCTCAGGCTGGACAGGCTATCATTTGTACCATCCACCAACCGTCGTCCATGTTGATCCAACAATTCGATATGATTCTCGCGCTCAATCCGGGCGGCAATACCTTCTACTTCGGACCTGTCGGGGAGAACGGCGCTGATGTGATCCGATATTTTGGCGAGAGGGGGGCTTATTGTCCTCCTGGAAAGAACGTTGCAGAGTTCGTCATCGAGGCTGCTGCCAAGGGCACACGGACTGATGGAAGACTCATCGATTGGGATCACGAATGGCGCACCTCAAGAGAGGCGAAGGGAGTTTTGGCGGAAATTGATCGACTCTGCGATGAGCGTAGGGAGAAGCCACTCCCGGATGTCGAGCTCAAGGAATTCGCCGCTCCCATGTGGCTACAAACTACGATGTTGACCAAGAGACTGTTCAAGCAACAATGGAGAGAGCCGAGTTACGTTTACGCGAAATTGTGGGTTGGATTCATGGTAGGTGTGTTCAACGGATTCACCTTTTGGAATCCGGGAAATACTATTCAAGGTAAGCGGAGTGGTTCCCATTGCGAGGGATTCTTTTCACGTGCTGATTAAGGTGCCAGATTTGCAAAACCGGATTTTTACCGCCTATTTCATCGTTGTGTTCCCGCCGGCCATCGTCAACAGTGTCGTTCCCAAGTTCTTCGAGAATCGCATGATTTGGGAGGCTAGAGAGTTACCTTCTAGAATATATGGCTGGGTTCCATTCTGCACTGCTCATGCCGTGGCGGAAATCCCTTCTGCGGTTGTTACAACTGTCATCTATTACCTCTTGTGGTATTTCCCGTCTGGCCAGCCAACGGATACAGCTACTTCCGGATTCGTGAGTCCCCATTGTTCCTGGTGAGGTTGTTCTACTCACAAAATAATAGGTGTTCTTCATGATGTTGTTGCTATTCCTGTTTATCGCGAGCTGGGGTCACTGGGTCGCCGCGCCTTCACCGTCACCAATGGTAACCATGAACGTAAGTCACCTTCGGCGGGGGGGGG
>Ga0307517_10000223_pt1 | contig 95985 bp, 76 predicted proteins | sample 23_EM_MG_FD_194515 | JGI IMG/M metagenome (GOLD analysis project Ga0307517, IMG submission 194515) | Populus trichocarpa ectomycorrhiza microbial communities from riparian zone in the Pacific Northwest, United States - 23_EM | ecosystem: Host-associated > Plants > Roots > Unclassified | place... | reverse complement strand
TTTCAAACGCCGGTATAGGAGAACGGTATGGGAAAGGCGAAGAATTCCCAGGGATGAGAAGGAGCTGATTGCTTTAGCACAGGAGGTGTGGGAAGGGTTACCATGGAGGCATATTTATACCTATATCAATAGCATGCCACGGCGAATTGTATCTTGTCTCAGAAATAATGGGGGACCAACCAGGTGGTAAAATGTAACCTAGCTCTTAATGTGTTTTTTGGAGTATTGTGGGACTTTAGGAATGGAGTTGGTGTTTTCTTAATAGTGGTAGCCGTGAGGGGGTGGGGAGCTGCCAAGACAGGTGTCGGGTTACTAAGCGACCTCTATTGCTGGTTCCCGCCGAGTGATATTGTATGAACCCATTTGCATGGGGCACTCCCAAGCCAAATCAAGGCTGAGCTCCGGCCATCCAAGGTGAGAAAATTCAGAAAGTGATTTCAATTTCCAGGTTGGCTTGTTCATTGTCCAACACTACTTGTGATAGCCCTTTTGGTTTCGACGGACCCACCTCCCTTGGGGTGGATGAAGGTGGCGTGGATGATTTCCAAATACCGGAGGTTACTTACACCGTGATCGTATACCATAGTGTGCTATACCATGTTCGGCTGTGCCGATAATGAGAGGAAAACAGGATGCCCGAGATACCATTATAGAATATTCCATCGTTGCGAGAAAGGGCTTTCAAGTATTTAGACGGGTCAGATGGAACCTTGGAGGGTAGCCCTAGGTTGGCTGGCGCTTTAGTCAGGTGGTTTTTCACGAGCTCATAAGGAGTTATTATGGCAGCCCGGGTGGCCGAGGATCCCGAAACATTGTTTTGGAATCTAGCCGATCCCGGGACGCGTGAAGGAGATATAAGTGGGAGATACGTACCTCAGAGTGCGATAAAGGGTGGGAATCTCTAAGGCTCCATTGTGAGGATCGCAGTTTTGTAACTAAATAAACTATCATCGTTCAGGCTCAGTTAAGCGCCCGTGACCTGCTGGGGCACCATATTTTGATGTGAGAAAAGGCGATTTTCTTCTGTAATTATAGTGGTCATGGATAGTGGGAGAACTTCTGTCCGCAGAGCCCGGAAGCCTTGTCTGAGGCTAAACCTACGGGATTATCACTGCGTTGATGCTTTTTTGCTCCTTCCACTAACGATCGCCTTTTCAGTGTCAGCCACCAAGGCTGCCAGAGTCTATGTATAGATCTTGTTAGCCTTGTGCTACCACCGGCCCAAAGAGGGTTCTGTGGACGGCCGCTTTTATGATACGACACTTTTGCTCAGTATTCTATGTGGTATCTGGAACGCTGCTTTAAAGCCAGAAGACCCCCGCTTTTCCTTACCAAGGCTCCGCTTTCCCCCAGCTCCCAACATCCATACCCAAACACTCCCCATTTATTACAGCCCAAGCAGCAAAGAGCAGAAGATGCCTCAGTATAACATCGATAATATCACCAACCTCTCCAATAATACGAACTCATTTAACGTACAGAATATCAATGTCGTTGCCGACGATCGGTCTCAAATCCTGACCTGGTTATCGCCCCTAGAGCCTAGACTACGCCACCGGGACATCCAAGGGCGCCGCACCGACAATGTGGGGGAATGGCTTTTGCAGACTGAAGAATTCAGAACCTGGAATGACTGCAGTGAGGGAGGTGAATGTGATAAGGCAGTCTTGTTTTGCTATGGAGGCCCGGGGGTAGGCAAAACATTTATCAGGTAACAAGAATCGTTCTCGAGAACGGAAGAGAGGACCAGTATTAACAGGCTGGCCACGATGTCAGTTCGCTGGTAGTGGACAGGTTGGGCGACCAGGCCAGAGGAAAAAATACAGCCGTTACATGCTTCTACTTAGATTTCGCAGCGCGAAAGGAGCAGTCAGTGGTGGGTGTTCTGGGTTCCTTGCTGAGGCAGGTCGTTGGTGGAATGGAAAGGGTTCCAGAGGAAATATCACGGGCCTTTGAAGAGCAGAAAAGCGTCATTGGTGGACGAGAACCGGGACTATCGGATATCGTAAAGATGCTACAGACCATCACGTCCTCTAGGCGCACATTTGTATGTATTGACGCTTTGGACGAGTGTGCAACCACTCATCGATTCAAGCTCCTCAATTCGCTAAAACAAATCCTCGCAACATCCCCGCGCACACGAATATTCATTATCGGAAGACCTCATGTTCGGGCCGAGATCGAAAAGCGTCTTGCCGGACGAGTGATAAGTGTGCCAGTAGGCCCCAACAAAGATGATATCATCGAATACCTTCGTATTAGACTAGAGGATGACGAAGCCCCAGACGCCATGGATGAGAACCTAGAGGCAGACATTCTGGAGAAGATTCCCGAAAATATGTCGGAAATGTACGTATGGGCAATGGCGCCAGGAATCCCGCTACACATAATCCGCTAATAGATAAGCATCTAGGTTTCTACTAGTCTCCCTAAACATTGATGCGATCTTACATGAATCGACAATCTCACGAAGACGAGAAAAGCTAAACGAAATGACGAGTGGGTTGGAGTTGGGAGATGTTTATGGCGCAACAATCGAGAGAATAAAGGCGCAAGATGGTGACAGATCGAGACTTGGGATGACAGCGTTGATGTGGATCAGCCATGCGGAACTGCCGCTACGAGCGGATGAGCTCTGCTATGCGCTAGCAGTCGAGCTAGGCTCCACTGATTTCGATCCCGGCAACATCCCTTCGATTTCGACATTAGTGAGTTGCTGTCAAGGTCTTATTACCGTAGATAAGGAGGCATCAACTGTGCGATTGATCCACTTTACCCTTCAGGAGTACCTCTCCACTCATCCCGATATATTCAGTGGACCTCACTCTGCGATGGCAGAAATCTGTTTGACCTATCTAAATTCTAAACAAGTCAAAGCCCTTTCGACCGCGCCGTCCCCTGGTACTCAAAACGCAGGCTTTCTGGAATATTGTTCAGTATACTGGGGAGTACATGCAAAAAGGGAGCTCACGGACCGCGCAAGATCACTTGCACTAGAGCTACTAAATGGGCCTTATAGCCAGATATCGACAAAATTACTGTTAGCACAAGTAAAAGATTTCCCACTTTGGCGTTTTAAACCTCCCTCTCGGTTCAGCGGACTACACTGCGCATCGTTCTTCGGAATTTCAGAGGTTGTAGCTGGTTTAATAGAGATGGAATGTTATAATATCAATGAAGAAGATTTTTTGGGTGGTGGACCGCTTGCGTGGGCTGCTCGTAATGGACATGAGGAAGTGGTGAAAATACTACTCGGGCGGGAAGAGGTCAACCCGGACAAGCCAGATAATGACGGCCAAACACCGCTCTTGTATACCGCTCGGTGTGGACATGAGGGGGTGGTGAAACTACTACTCGGGCGGGAAGAGGTCAACCCTGACAAGCCAGGTAACGATGGCCGAACACCGCTCTCGGTTGCCGCTGAGAAAGGACATGAGAGAGTGGTGAAAATACTACTCGCGCGGGAAGAGGTCAACCCGAACAAGCCAGATAATAAGGGCCAAACACCGCTCTCCTTTGCCGCTTCGCGTGGACATGAGGAAGTGGTGAAAATACTACTCGGCCGGGAAGAGGTCGACCCGGACAAACCAGATAATGGCGGCCGAGCACCGTTCTCGTATGCCGCCCGGTGTGGACGTGAGGGAGTGGTGAAAATACTACTCGGGCTGGAAGAGGTCAACTCGGAGAAGCCAGATAATGGCGGCCGAACACCGTTCTCATTCGCCGCTGAGAAAGGACATGAGAGAGTGGTGAAAATACTACTCGCGCGGGAAGAGGTCAACCCAGAGAAGCCAGATAATAACGGCCGAACACCGCTCTCGTATGCCGCCGAGGATGGACATGAGGAAGTGGTGAAAATACTACTCGTCCGGGAAGAAGTCAACCCGGACAAGCCAGATAATGAGGGCCGAACACCCCTCTCACATGCCGCTCGGTGGGAACGTGAGGGAGTGGTGAAAATACTACTCGCGCGGGAAGAGGTCGATCCGGACAAGCCAGATAATGACGGCCGAACACCCCTCTCACATGCCGCTTGGTGGGAACGTGAGGGAGTGGTGAAAATACTACTCGCGCGGGAAGAGGTCGATCCGGACAAGCCAGATAATGACGGCCGAACACCGCTCTTGTATGCCGCTTTGTGCGGATGTGAAGGGGTGGTAAAAATACTACTCGAGCGGGAAGAGGTCAACCCGGACAAGCCAGATAATCAAGGCCGAACGCCCCTCTTGTATACCGCTCGGTGTGGACATGAGGGGGTGGTAAAAATACTACTCGCGCGAAAAGAGGTCAACCCGGACAAGCACGATAGTCTCAGCCGAACACCGCTCTTGAATGCCGCTTGGACTGGACATGAGGGAGTGGTGAAAATACTACTCGCGCGAAAAGAGGTCAACCCGGACAAGCACGATAATTACGACCGAACACCGCTCTCGTATGCCGCCCGGTGTGGGCATGAGAGAGTAGTGAAGATACTACTTGGGCGAGAAGAGGTCAGCCCTGACAAGCTAGATAATGCCAGCCAAACACCGCTCTTGTATGCTGCCCTGTACGGTCATGAGGGGGTGGTGAAGATACTACTCGGAAGGGAAGAAGTCAATCCCAACCAGCCAGATATTGACTGCCAAACGCCGCTCTGGTATGCCGCTTGGAGTGGACATGAGAGAGTGGTAGCCCTGCTACAGTCTCGCAAAACGGTAACCCCCAGTATTACTTAAACCCTAGGAAACACCGCCTCGTGAAAGTGGCCGCCGCCCCTTCCCTCTCGGAGCATGTTACTCATGGTGAGAGCCTTGGGCATCACCCTCTGTCAATCCGGCAAATCCCGACCCTGAAATGCACATAATTCATACTCTCCTGCGCCTTTTTGGTGATTTTGTTTCCTAGTCATGTGAGGATTCACGAGTTTTCATTTATAGAGTTCCATAGAGTCTGGCCCGTAGGGGGGGGTTTCAATTGTCATGAGAAGGCCGAGTTTATATTATAGCTTGCGGATTTCATCCTGTCATATTTACCTTTTTTTCACCTGTAAAATTCCTTCACGCATATCTTCCCTTTCTTGTATAGTTTTTCTTCCTTTTCTTCATTTCCTCCCCCCTAGACAATAGCCACACCGCAGTGGTGCTTTTAGATAGAGAAATGCAGTGTACAACAGTGCAATGATCCTTGAGGAAGTTATCACCAGTTATCGGTATACCGCACCCACGATAAAAGACCGGTTACCATAAATAATATGGTCCAACGAACCTACGACAACACACTTAGCCGACCCATGCTAGCTACCCCTACTATAGACATTAGCACCGAGCGTGGGGGGAGCTTAGTGTGCAGCCCTCTCACGTCGCATTAGCCTCACTCGCCCCGCGATCAATTTTATAGCACGAAGAATCCCAGCAGATAAACCACCAAGAAGATATTCTGTAGCAGGAATCCGGAGACTACAAGACTCCCGGGCAGAAGCTACCCTATCACCTCCCAACGTCCAACACCCCAACTGCATGCCCTGCGAGATAGGCGCCGACCACCTCTGGACTGCATGACCAAAATCTACATAGCATAATAGAGCTCTTTCCTAATAGCTATGTGAACGGATCAAGGAAAAGTAAGGGGGAGCTTTTCAACTTATATATCAGGGATGCCCTCATATAGATTGGCGGAAGAGCGATTAAAGAACCCAGCAGGGGTACGGCTCCACCTACTAGTGAGCTGGCGGAGTGTGGGAGGGTGGGATGAATGGTTTTTTCCTGTTTCTTTTCTCTTCGTTTTTGTTATGATATATGAATTAGGTTTGGAACCAACGCCGCGTCAAGGTACCGCATCCAGACCGCGGCACAAATTAAGCTACCGGCCTACCTAGCTAGCGCTGCTAAGGTGCTGTTGCTCGCCGGGGCTGGGCTCGGCCCGGGGCATTGAACCTGTGTTTTTTGTTGCAATATGCGATCGCTTGGGAACGTAGTAATAGACAATGGTTGGGAGTTCTCTTTCCGCCAACTATCGAATAATAAGACAGAGCTTGGCTATATAGCACAGTAGTTCAGTCCAGCTATTACCAACGGGATTCCACAGCAAGGAGCAAAGACATCAAAGAAAACATATAGGAACAAAAGGAGTAATAAAGGAAGGTAGAAAGAAGTCCGGGTAGCCGGCCCGAAAACAAAGATACAGAAAGCCCAAAAGGCATTTGAGAGGGGAAAGAAACCGTATACCCACATTTTTTGAAGCTGTTCTGGTTCCCGCCGAGTGATATTATATGAACACATTCGCATGGGAAACTCCCAAGCCAAATCAAGGCTGAGCTCCGGCCATCCAAGGTGAGAAAATTCAGAAAGTGATTTTAATTTCCAGGTTGGCTTGTTCATTGTCAAACACTACTTGTGATAGCCCTTTTGGTTTGGACAGATCCACCCTCCATTGGGGTGGATGAAGGTGGCGTGGATGATTTCCAAATACCGCAGGTTGTTTACACCGCGACCATATACCATAGTGTGCTATATTATGTTTGGCTGTATCGATAATGAGAGAAAACAGGATGCCTGAGACACCATTATAGAATATTCCATCGTTGCGAGAAAGGGCTTTCAAGTATTTAGACGGGTCAGATGGAACCTTGGAGGGTAGCCCTAGGTTGGCTGGCGCTTTAGTCAGATGGTTTTTCACGAGCTCATGAGGAGTTATTATGGCAGTCTGGGTGGCCGATGATCCCGAAAAGTTGTCCTAGAATCTAACCGATCCCGGGAGGCGTGAAGGAGATATCAGTGCGAGATGCGTAACTCTGAGTGCGATACAGGGTGGGAATCCCAAGGGCTCAATTGAGAAGACTATCGCAGTTTTGTAACTAAATAAATCATCATCGTTCAGGCTCCGCCAAGCGCCCGTGACTTGCTAGGGCACCGCAGTGTGATGAGAGAAAGGGCGATTTTGTTCTGTAATTAGTGGTTATGGATAGTAGGAGAACTTCCGTTAGTGGAGCCCGGAAGCCTTATATTTATGTCTGAAGCTGAACATACGGGATCATCACTGCGTTGATGTTTGCGGCTTCCACTAACGATCGCTTTTTCAGTGTCAGCCACCAAGGCTGCCAGAGTCTATCCGTATAGATCTTGTTAGCCTTGTGCTACAACCAGCACAAGAAGGGTTTTGTGAACGGCCGCTTTTATGATACGACACTTTTGCTCAGTATTCTATGTGGTATCGGCAAGGCTGCTTTAACGCCAGTAGACCCCCGCTTTTTCCTTACAAGGTCCCGCTTCCCCCAGCCCCCAAGAATCCACCCATACCCAACAACCCCCAGTCTATAACAGTCCAAGCACCAAAGAGCGGAAGATGTCTCGGTATAACATCGATAATATCACCAACCTCTCCAATAATACGAACTCATTTAACGTACAGAATATCAATGTCGTTGCCGACGATCGGTCTCAAATCCTGACCTGGTTATCCCCCCTAGAGCCTAGACTACGCCACCGGGACATCCAAGGGCGACGCGTCGACAATGTGGGGGAATGGCTTTTACAGACCGAAGAATTCAGAACCTGGAATGACTGCAGTGAGGAAGGTGAAGGTGATAAGGCAGTCTTATTTTGCTATGGAGGCCCGGGGGTCGGCAAAACATTTATCAGGTAACGGGAATCATTCTCGAGAACAGAAAAGAGAGCCAGTGCTAACAGGCTGGCCACGATGTCAGTTCGCTGGTAGTGGACAGGTTGGGCGACCAAGCCAGAGGAAAAAATACAGCCGTTACATGTTTCTACCTGGATTTTGCAGCGCGAAAGGAGCAGTCAGTGGTCGGTATTCTGGGCTCCTTGCTGAGGCAGATCGTTGGTGGAATGGAAAAGGTTCCAGAGGAAATATCAAGCGCCTTTCAAGAGCAGAAAAACGTCATTGGTGGACGAGAACCGCGACTACCGGAGATCGTGAAGATGCTACAGACCATCACGTCCTCACTACCCACATTTGTATGTATTGACGCTTTGGACGAGTGCGCAGCGATCCATCGAGTCAAGCTCCTCAATTTGCTAAAACAAATCCTTGAAACATCCCCGCGCACACGAATATTCATTATCGGAAGGCCCCACGTTCGACCTGAGATCGAAAAGCGTCTTGCCGGACGAGTGATAAGTGTGCCAGTAGGCCCCAACAAAGATGATATCATCGAATACCTTCGTCTTAGACTAGACGAGGACGAAGCTCCAGACGCCATGGATGAGAACCTAGAGGCAGACATTCTAGAGAAGATTCCCGAAAATATGTCAGAAATGTATGTATAGACAATGGCACTGAGAATCCTACCACACACAATCCGCTAATGGATAAGCTTCTAGGTTTCTACTAGTCTCCTTAAACATCGATGCAATCTTACATGAATCGACAATCTCCCGAAGGCGAGAAAAACTAAGCAAAATGACAGGTGGATTGGAGTTGGGAGATGTTTATGGTGCGACGATCGAGAGAATAAAGGCGCAAGATGGAGACAGATCGAGACTTGGGATGACAGCGTTGATGTGGATCAGCCATGCGGAACGGCCGCTACGAGCGGATGAGCTCTGCTCCGCTCTGGCAGTCGAGTTAGGCTCCACTGATTTCGATGCCGGCAACATCCCTTCGATGTTGACATTAGTGAGCTGCTGTCAAGGCCTTATTACTGTAGATAAGGAGACATCGACTGTGCGATTAATCCACTTTACTCTCCAGGAATACCTTTCCTCTCATCCCGATATATTCAGTGGCCCTCACTCGGCGATGGCCGAAATCTGTTTGACCTATCTAAATTCCAAACAGGTCAAAGCCCTTTCGACCGCGCCTGCTTCTGATACTCAGAACGCACGCTTTCTGGAATATTGTTCTGTATACTGGGGAGTGCATGCCAGAAGGGAGCTCTCTGACAGCGCAAAGTCACTCGCACTGGAGCTACTAGAGGGGCATTATGGCCAGATATCGACAAAACTACTGTTAGCACAAGTAAAAATTCTCCCTTTCGGGCGCCCCAAAACTCACTCTCCTTTCAGCGGACTACACTGCGCATCGTTCTTCGGAATCCCAGAGGTTGTAGCTGGTTTAATAGAGATGGAATGTTATGATATCAACGAGGAAGATTTTTTGGGTCGTGGACCGCTTGTATGGGCTGCTCGCAATGGACATGAGGAAGTGGTGAAAATACTACTCGGGAGGGAAGAGGTCAACCCGGATAAGCCAGATAATGGCGGCCGAACACCCCTCTCCTTTGCCGCTAAGTATGGACATGAGGGAGTGGTGAAAATACTACTCGCGCGGGAAGAGGTCAACCCGGACAAGCCAGATAATTACGGCCGAACACCGCTCACCTTTGCCGCTAGGTATGGACATGAGGAAGTGGTGAAAATACTACTCGGCCGGGAAGAGGTCAACCCGGACAAGTCAGATAATGGCGGCCGAACACCCCTCTGGCATGCCGCTTGGTATGGATTTCCGGGAGTAGTGAAAATACTACTCGGGAGGGAAGAGGTCAACCCGGATAAGCCAGATAATGACGGCCGAACACCCCTCTCCTTTGCCGCTGAGTATGGACATGAGGGAGTGGTGAAAATACTACTCGCGCGGGAAGAGGTCAATCCGGACAAGCCAGATGATTACGGCCGAACACCGCTCTCGAATGCCGCTTGGGGTGGACATGAGGGAGTGGTGAAAATACTACTCGGGAGGCAAGAGGTCAACCCCGACAAGCCAGATAATGGCGGCCGAACACCGCTCTCGTATGCCGCCCGGTGCGGAAGTGAGGGAGTGGTGAAAATACTACTCGTGCGTGAAGAGGTCAACCCGGACAAGCCAGATAATTACGGCCGAACACCGCTCTTGTATGCCGCCTGGAATGGACATGAGGGGGTGGTGAAAACACTACTCGCGCGGGAAGAGGTCAATCCAGACAAGCCAGATAATTACGGCCGAACACCGCTCTCGTATGCCGCCCAGTATGGACATGAGGGAGTAGTGAAAATACTACTTGAGCAAGAGGTCAGCCCCGACAAGCTAGATAATGCCAGCCAAACACCGCTCTTGTATGCTGCTCTTTACGGTCATGAGGGAGTCGTGGAGATACTGCTCGGACGGGAAGAGGTCAATCCCAACCAGCCAGATAATGACTACCAAACACCGCTCTGGTATGCCGCTTGGAGTGGACATGAGAGAGTGGTAGCCCTGTTACAGTCTCGCAAAGCGGTAACCCCCAGTATTACTTAAGCCCTAGGAAACACCGCCTCATGGAAGTTGTCTCTCCCTTCTCGGAGCATGTTACTCATGGCGACAGCCTTGGATATCACCCTCTGTCGATCCGGGAAATCCCGTCAGTGGAATACACATATGTCATACTCTCCTGCGCCTTTTTGATTTTGTTTCCTAGTGATGTGAGGATTCACGAGTTTTCGTTTATAGAGTTCCATAGAGTCTGGCCCGTAGGGGAGGGGGGTTTCTATCGTCATCCGAAGGTCGAGTTCATAGCTTGCAGATTTCACCCTGCCAGATTTACCTTTTTTTCATCTGTAAATTCCGACCGCATATCTTCTCTTTCTTATCTGGTTTTTTCCTTCCTTTTCTTCATTTCCTCCCCCCTAAACAATAGATAGACCGCATAGAATCACTTTCTTTAGATAGAGAAATGCAGTGTGCACCAGTTCAATTATCCTTGAGGAAGTTAACACCAGTTATCGGTATACCGCACCCACAATAGAAGACCGGTTACCATAAATGATATCGTCCAACGAACCCACGACAACACACTTTCCCGATCCATGCTAGCCACCACCCCTACTATAGACATTAGCACAGAGCGTGAGGGGAGCTTAGTGCGCAGCCCTCTCATGTCGCGCATTAGCCTCACTCGACCCGCGATCAATTTCATAGCACGAAGCATACCAGCAGATAACCCACGAAGAAGATATTCTGTAGCAGGAATCCAGAGACTACAAGACTCCCGGGCAGAAGCTACCCTATCACCTCCCAACGTCCAACACCCCAACAGCATGCCCTGCGAGATAGGCGCCGACCACCTCCGGACTGCGTGGCCAAAATCTACATAGCATAATAGACCTCTTTCCTAATAGCTATGTGAACGGATCAAGGAAAAGTAAGGGGGAGTTTTTCAACTTATATATCAGGGATGCCCTCATACAGATTGGCGGAAGAGCAATTAAATAACCCACCAGGGGTACGGCTCCACCTACTAGTGAGCTGGCGGAGTGTGGGAAGGTGGGATGAATGGTTTTTTCCTCTTTCCCCTCCCTTCGTTTTTGTTATGATATCATATGAATTAGGTTTGGAACCAACGCCGCGTAACGGTACCGCATCCAGACCGCGGCGCGAATTAACCTACCGGCCTACCTATTTCTGAGATGCTGTTGCTCGTCGGAGCCAAGCTCGGCCCGGGGCATTGAACTTGTGTTTTTGTTGAAACATACGATCGCTTGGGAACGCACTGTAGTAATAGACAATGGTCGGGAGTTCTCTCTCCGTCGACTATCGAATAATAAGACCGGGCTTGGCTATATAGTACAGTAGTCCAGTCCAGCTATTACCACCGGGATTCCACAGCAAGGAGCAAAGACATTCAAAGAAAACATATAGGAACAAAAGGAGTAATAAAGGAAGGCAGAAAGAAGTCCGGGTAGCCGGCCGGAAAACAAAGATACAGAAAGCCGAAAAAGTATTTGAGAGGAGAAAGAAACCATAAGATTATACCAACATTTTTATTCTGATTCCCGCCGAGTGATATTCCATGAATCCATTTTCATGGGGCACTCCGAAGCCAAACCAAGGTGGAGCTCCGGCCATCCAAGGTGAGAAAATTCAGAAAGTGACCCCAATTTCCAGGTTGGCTTGTTTATTGTCAAACACTACTTGTGATAGGCCTTTTGGTTTCGACGGATCCACCTCCCTTGGGGTGGATGAAGGTGGCGTGGATCATTTCCAAATACCGGAGGTTACTTACACAGTGATCAAATACCATAGTGTGCTATATTATGTTCGGCTGTGCCGATAATGAGAGGAAAACAGGTGCCCGAGATACCATTATAGAATATTCCATCGTTGCGAGAAAGGGCTTTCAAGTATTTAGACGGGTCAGATGGAACCTTGGAGGGCAGCCCTAGGTTGGCTGGCGCTTTAGTCAGGTGGTTTTTCACGAGCTCATAAGGAGTTATTATGGCAGTCTGGGTGGCCGAGGATCCCAAAACATTGTTTTGGAATCTAACCGATCCCGGGAGGCGCGAAGGAGATATAAGTGGGAGATACATACCTCGGAGTGCGATATAAGGTGGGAATCTCTAAGGCTCCATTGTGAAGACAATCGCAGTTTTGTAACTAAATAAACTACAAGTATCATCGTTCAGGCTCAGTTAAGCGCCCGTGACCTGCTGGAGCACCACATTTTGATATGAGAAAGGGCGATTTTCTTCTGTAATTATAGTGGTCATGGATAGTGGGAGAACTTCTGTCCGCAGAGCCCGGAAGCCTTGTCTGAAGCTAAACCCACGGGATTATCACTGCGTTGATGCTTTTTTGCTCCTCCCACTAACGATCGCCTTTTCAGTTATTTTCAGCCACCAAGGCTGCCAGAGTCTATGTATAGATTCTAGTTAGCCTTGTGCTACCACCGGCGCATAGAGGGTTCTGTGGACGGCCGCTTTTACGGTACGACACTTTTTCTCAGTATTCTATGTGGTATCTGGAACGCTGCTTTAACGCCGGAAGACCCCCGCTTTTCCTTACCAAGGCTCCGCTTTCCCCCAGCTCCCAACAATCCATCCATACCCAACAACTCCCCATTTATAACAGCCCAAGCAGCAAAGAGCGGAAGATGCCTCAGTATAACATTGATAATATCACCAACCTCTCCAATAATACGAACTCATTTAACGTACAGAATATCAATGTTGTTGCCGACGATCGGTCTCAAATCCTGGCCTGGTTATCGCCCCTAGAGCCTAGACTACGCCACCGGGACATCCAAGGGCGCCGCGTCGACAACGTGGGGGAATGGCTTTTGCAGACTGAAGAATTCAGAACCTGGAATGACTGCAGTGAGGAAGGTGAAGGTGATAAGGCAGTGTTGTTTTGCTATGGAGGCCCGGGGGTCGGCAAAACATTTATCAGGTAACGGGAATCATTCCCGAGAACATAAAAGAGAGCCAGTGCTAACAGGCTGGCCACGATGTCAGTTCGCTGGTAGTGGACAGGTTGGGCGACCAGGCCAGAGGAAAAAATACAACCGTCACATGTTTCTACCTGGATTTTGCAGCGCGAAAGGAGCAGTCAGTGGTCAGTATTCTGGGCTCCTTGCTGAGGCAGATCGTCGGCGGAATGGAAAAGGTTCCTGAGGAAATATCAAGCGCCTTTCAAGAGCAGAAAAACGTCATTGGTGGACGAGAACCGCGACTACCGGATATAGTGAAGATGCTACAGACCATCACGTCCTCACTACCCACATTTGTATGTATTGACGCTTTGGACGAGTGCGCAGCGATCCATCGATTCAAGCTCCTCAATTTGCTAAAACAAATCCTCGAAACATCCCCGCGCACACGAATATTCATTATCGGAAGGCCCCATGTTCGGCCTGAGATCGAAAAGCGTCTTGCCGGACGAGTGATAAGTGTGCCAGTAGGCCCCAACAAAGATGAAATCATCGAATACCTTCGTCTTAGACTAGAGGAGGACGAAGCTCCAGACGCCATGGATGAGAACCTAGAGGCAGACATTCTAGAGAAGATTCCCGAAAATATGTCAGAAATGTATGTATAGACAATGGCACTGAGAATCCTACCACACACAATCCGCTAATAGATACGCATCTAGGTTTCTACTAGTCTCCTTAAACATCGATGCAATCTTACATGAATCGACAATCTCCCGAAGGCGAGAAAAACTAAACAAAATGACAGGTGGATTGGAGTTGGGAGATGTTTATGGTGCGACGATCGAGCGGATAAAGGCGCAAGATGGTGACAGATCGAGACTTGGAATGACAGCGTTGATGTGGATCAGCCATGCGGAACGGCCGCTACGAGCGGATGAGCTCTGCTATGCCCTAGCAGTCGAGTTAGGTTCCACCGACTTCGATCCCGGCAACATCCCTTCGATGTCGACATTGGTGAGCTGCTGTCAAGGTCTTATTACCGTAGATAAGGAGGCATCGACTGTGCGATTAATCCACTTTACTCTCCAGGAATACCTTTCCTCTCATCCCGATACATTCAGTGGACCTCACTCGGCGATGGCCGAAACCTGCTTGACCTATCTAAATTCCAAACAGGTCAAAGCCCTTTCGACCTCGCCTGCTTCTGATACTCAGAACTCACGCTTTCTGGAATATTGTTCTGTATACTGGGGAGTGCATGCCAGAAGGGAGCTCTCTGACAGCGCAAAGTCACTCGCACTGGAGCTACTAGAGGGGCATTATGGCCAGATATCGACAAAACTACTGTTAGCACAAGTAAAAGATTTCCCTCTTTGGCGTTTTGAAACTCCCTCTCCTTTCAGCGGACTACACTGCGCATCGTTCTTCGGAATCCCAGAGGTTGTAGCTGGTTTAATAGAGATGGAATGTTATGATATCAACGAAGAAGATTTTTTGGGTGGTGGACCGCTTGCATGGGCTGCTCGCAATGGACATGAGGGGGTGGTGAAAATACTCCTCGGGCGAGAAGATGTCAACCCGGACAATCCAGATAATGACGGCCGAACACCGCTCTCCTTTGCCGCTGAGTATAGACATGAGGAAGTAGTGAAAATACTACTCGCGCGGGAAGAGGTCAACCCGGACAAGCCAGATAATGACGGCCGAACACCGCTCTTCTTTGCCGCCGAGTATGGACATGAGGAAGTGGTGAAAATACTACTCGCGCGGGAAGAGGTCAATCCGGACAAGCCAGATAATGACGGCCGAACACCGCTCTCCTTTGCCGTTCGGAATGGACATGAGGAAGTGGTGAAAATACTACTCGCGCGGGAAGAGATCAACCCGGACAAGCCAGATAATGACGGCCAAACTCCGCTCTTGCTTGCCGCCCGGGGTGGACATGAGGGGGTGGTGAAAATACTACTCGGGCGGGAAGAGGTCAATCCGGACAAGCCAGATAATGACGACCGAACACCGCTCTCCTTTGCCGCTGATTATGAACATGAGGGAGTGGTGAAAATACTACTCGCGCGGGAAGAGGTCAACCCGGACAAGCCAGATAATGAGGGCCGAACACCCCTCTCACATGCCGCTTGGTTGGGAAGTGAGGGAGTGGTGAAAATACTACTCGCGCGGGAAGAGGTCAACCCGGACAAGCCAGATAATGAGGGCCGAACACCCCTCTCACATGCCGCTCGGTTGGGACGTGAGGGGATGGTGAAAATACTACTCGCGCGGGAAGAGGTCAACCCGGACAAGCCAGATAATGAGGGCCAAACACCCCTCTCACATGCCGCTCAGTTAGGACGTGAGGGGATGGTGAAAATACTACTCGCGCGGGAAGAGGTCAACCCGGACAAGCCTAATAATTGCGGCCAAACACCGCTCTCACATGCCGCTTGGTTGGGACGTGAGGGGGTGGTGAAAATACTCCTCGGGTGGGAAGAGGTCAACCCGGATAAGCCTGATAATTGCGGCCGAACACCGCTCTTCTTTGCCGCTCGGGATGGACGTGAGGGGGTGGTGAAAATACTACTCGCGCGGGAAGAGGTAAACCCGGACAAGCCAGATAATGACGGCCAAACTCCGCTCTTGCTTGCCGCTTGGGGTGGACATGACGGAGTGGTGAAAATACTACTCGGGCGGGAAGAGGTCAATCCGGACAAGCCAGCTAATAACGGCCAAACACCGCTCTCGCTTGCCGCTTTGGATGGACATGAGGGGGTGGTGAAAATACTACTCGCGCGGGAAGAGGTCAACCCGGACAAGCCAGATAATCTCGGCGGAACACCGCTCTCGGATGCCGCTTGGCGTGGACATGCGGGAGTGGTGAAAATGCTACTCGGACGGGAAGAGGTCAACCCGGACAAGCCAGATAATTACGGCCGAACACCGCTCTTGTATGCCGCTTGGCGTGGACATGAGGGAGTAGTGAAAATACTACTCGCGCGGGAAGAGGTCAACCCAGACAAGCCAGATAATGAAGGCCGAACACCGCTCTTGTATGCCGCCCGGGGTGGAAATGAGGGGGTGGTGAAAATACTACTCGCGCGGGAAGAGGTCAACCCGGACAAGCCAGATAATGAAGGCCGAACACCGCTCTCGTATGCCGCCCGGTGCGGGCATGAGGGAGTAGTGAAAATACTACTTGGGCGAGAAAAAGTCAGCCCCGACAAGCTAGATAATGGCAGCCAAACACCGCTCTTGTATGCTGCTCTTTACGGTCATGAGGGAGTCGTGGAGATACTACTCGGAAGGGAAGAGGTCAATCCCAACCAGCCAGATATTGACTGCCAAACACCGCTCTGGTATGCCGCTTGGAGTGGACATGAGAGTGTGGTAGCCCTGCTACAGTCTCGCAAAGCGGTAACCCCCAGTATTACTTAAGTCCTAGGAAACACCGCCTCATGGAAGTTGTCTCTCCCTTCTCGGAGCATATTACTCATGGCGACAGCCTTGGATATCACCCTCTGTCGATCCGGGAAATCCCGTCAGTGGAATACACATATGTCATACTTTCCTGCGCCTTTTTGATTTTGTTTCCTAGTGTGTGAGGATTCACGAGTTTTCGTTTATAGAGTTCCATAGAGTCTGGCCCCTAGGGGAGGGGGGTTTCTATCGTCACGAGAAAGTCGAGTTTACAGCTTGCAGATTTCATCCGGTCACATTTAACTTTTTTTCACCTATAAATTCCTTCCCACACACCTTCTCTTTCTTGTATAGTTTTCTTCCTTTTCTTCATTTCCTCCCTCCCAAGCAATAGATAAATTGCATATGATGTTTTTGGATAGAGAAATTTAGTGTACGATAGTGCAAGGATTCTGGAGGAGGCTATCAAAACTATGTAAAGACTGCACAGTTCAGTACCTACGATAGACGGCTAGTTGCCACAAATAATATGGCTCAATAAATAGTGCCCTATCTTCCACAGCAGATACCCATTAACCACCCAACTAGACCAGTGAGCAGCGAGTCCGCAGTAGACACATCAGATACAGCAGACCCACTTTTCACTCTCCTCATCAGTCTCACTCACCTTGCGGTCATTTTGACAACATAGAATATACTACCAGATAAAGCACGTTAACTTCGCCGAATTTCCAACACCCAACACTACTTCTTGCAAGCTCGGCGGGAAATTGTTGCGAGGATAATGCGCAGGCAACGGTCAACCGGTCGAACTAGACTAGGGCAAAACTAAAAGGGTACTAGGGAGAATCAAAAACTTCATTCGCTCGTCATCTCCACAAAACTAACTAACCAAACATAAGTCTATATAAGAAAACTCTCTCAATCAATCTATCGTCTGCCACACCTATCAATCTCTCCTTCATGCGTAATCCCCTTCTGCCTATCGATCTCCGTACTCTAAACAAAGGAAAGACATAACCAAAAAACCATTCCATCTATCCTTCCGTCTATCCTTCCGTCTAGAACAAATGAAACAACTAAAACTACTATCCCGTCTATCCTTCCGTCTAGAACAAAGGAAACAACTATCCACTTCTGTGAACTCTAACAGAAATAACACCTCCTAACAGCTCGCGAAATGGCTACCCAACTAAGAAACAAAAGAAACAGCTAAAGCGCACACCGATGCGTGTGAAACCACTGCGCTTGGCGAGAACGTGGTAAACTATATCATCGACGGAGACGACAGACTGCGAGACATTTCTCCAATAGCTAAAAACCCTGGAAATATAACGAACCCCCCCCCCAAAAAAAAACACCACCCGCAAAAATCATAATCTCCAACACTCCAGTCCAGCCAGGGCCCCTAAAAGCTCTACACTCAATGTCCCATACTGACTAGCACAAAGAGCGAACCAATCTGGTCTGCTACCCAATGGGATGTGGCATCAGGCCTATAATAGACGAAAACCTAGCGCCCATATCCCACCCCCACCCAGATATCATGAGAGAGCAGTCATTGACCACTGTGTGCTTGGTCACTGCGCATCTCATATGCACACCCCCTATAACTGCCTGCCTACCTCCTAGCCCCATGACCTATCGGCGATTCAGCAACAGCAACAGAGCTTTTTTCTAATCGTGGAAAGTATCGAGGGAAGGCAAGAGCTAGCCTTCCAACTCCCATGCCCGGGATGTCCTAGTCCCGGTTGAAAAAAAGGCGGATAAAAGAGCCCACCTCACTATGTTGTTCCATCGACTAGTGGATTAGAGAAGGGGGGGGATGGCGGTTCTTCCATGGATTTCTATCCACTCTCGTATGGATCATACTAGTATGTACCCTCTCTATTGCGCACAGATATAGCAGACGACTCAAGGGTGTAACTCTCGAAAGCTCTACTTATGATAATCCACCCCAAGTGATGGAAATGGTTTCTAGCTCATTACATACGACAACCTTCTGATTTTATGTTTCCCCCCTCCCTCTCTCTCTCCCTCTCACTTGTGGATGCCAAGAACCCACCCTTTATGTAGCTTTCCATCTATCGCGGATGCTATTAACTAGCACCATAGCGGGTAACAGCACTAGACTTTCCTACACCGGATAGACACACCTTGTAAACACAGCAGAATCCCAATTCTGGTAGAAGCAGCACCTGACAAGCTTCCGGGTATCAGCCGACCCTGTAGCACCCCACAAGTCATCAGAACACCAGTTATCCGCAGACTTTAAAAGGCAAGGATTTCCAACTCTGAACTTCCCGGCTAACGAACCAAGCTATCACATACCTTTACTCTTGTCTAGAAATAGCAATTATTAGTATAAGCTTTCAATCCACCCTGCCATAATATAAACCGAATCCAATTCTCACCCTTCATGACTAATCACTCGGAAATAGGCACTACTACTACCACCGCCGCCACCACTCTTACTACCGGTACTTCTGACCTTTCACAAACCTTAATCCTCCAACCGCGTAGTTCCTCTCCCTCGCGAGCTCAGATCCTAGTTTGCCAGTCCCTATGAAGGGGTAATAAAAGGACTCAAAAAAAACCCCCTTTGTTCTAGAGGAATTAAAGTACCAGCGAGTTTTGTTGTATGCCCTCCTTTGGTCTAACACAAGCGGTGTCAAGGAGATGTCTACGTGTCATAGTACTCATACAGTGGCTTCAGAAGGGGGTTCATGTACTTGATTGATACCTTCATCCCACCCAGAGAGTTATATCACTTCTACCACTCGCGCTAGAACAGTTTTGTGAGATTCTGGATGATTACAAGTTGCCGGGGGGGGGGGTATGGGCAGTGGTGATATGTATCGTTTCTGGAAGTTGTCATCCTATGGATTGAATAGCTCTGGGGGTTTTATTGTTTACCGCAGTAGGTTGCAAGTATATACCTGTATCAAGGCTGTATGATACTCCTTCCTTCTCCAAGACTGCGTTTATCCCAGGGCTTCCTGGAAAAAAATCGTTCCTTCTTCATTCAATGATTGGCTTATAGATGGTCTAACTTGCTGGGGGTCTGAAAGTAGACATTTTTTCCCAAATCCCCTAACTTATTAGGATCTCATGTTTTGTAGACATATTATACTAATCTTGTGAGCACCCACAATCCCTCCAAATGTTCCGGCTCTTTCCTCAAACAAAGCCTTCCCTCCCAGCTTACCTCCTTCCTTCTTTCCCCGGATAAACCATACAATCAGAAATTCACATTCTACTTTCCAGGGCAGCCTTGCCGCAATGGATGAGCGGGCGCGCTTTGCTCACACAATTCCTGAAAGAACAAAAGGATACTGTTCGCAGGCACGATGGCTGCACTCCTAGCATCGATTACCCACAAATATTGTAAAGTGACTCCTCTAGAAAAAGCCAAGCCACCACTAGTATAGCTGTTAAAAATAAAAAAGTCGGCCACTGTGGACTACTCGAGTAAAACCATACCTAGCCACATGCGCTACCTCGCTAACGCAAAAAAAAAAAAGCCAATCCCAGCGCCACAAACCCCGTTTCTCCAGAATCCCATTCGCCTTCCCACCCAGAATCCTTTTTCGCTAATTAATTAACCCTCCAATACCGTGTTTTATCCACCCCGGGTAAACCAACCAAAAAATGCAATTCTGTAACCCAGTATGATACTGTTATAACTTGTCTCTCTATGTGCCGTGCCAGTGCAGTACTAACTGCGCCTGTCCGGTAAAGGGCATGATAGAGCAAAGCAAGGAATATGGTAGTTCGGCTCTCCCCTAGCCTAAAACAAACAAACCTACCGTACTCCAGTAACCGCCCTCGCCTTCCTTGTAGATACGGTAACGGATGGATAAACTGAATGTCTTGGCGTATGATATGAACCGATTGTGGAAATATTGTAACTGGTATGCCGGCAGTGCTGTGCAGTGTTTGTTACTGTGTGCGTGAGGAAATGTACCGTACAGTATTCTGGGTAAGGCAGGTAAGGTAAGGTACTCGAGTATTTTGGTAAGGGACTGTGCTAGCATCACACGGTATGATACGGTGGTCAAGGTGTGGCTAAGTACTAGTACGGTAGGCATAATACGGTACACAACCGTAACCGTATGCGCGCTGCTAGGATCATGCTTTTTGCGAGTACGGCTCTGAAAAAATTGTGGCTAGGTTTACTAGATAACCGTATTAATACAAATTATCCCCCCCCTGGTCTTGGCTTCTGAGAGCGGCAACGCAAAAGTCTCGTTTTGCCCAGATGCCGCGCCCTACTTATTTGCTGGGGGGATGAAGCTACATGAGCTCAGCTCCGTTTGCAACAACAACACAACTCTTCCAACAGCAGTCAGGGTGAGAAAAAATTTTTGACCCCCGGAAGAAGGCTCTCAGCTCCTTCCCAAGAAGTTAGTGAGGATGCTACGAGTACATGCACACGCGGCCAACCTAACTCCACATCGCTACGAAATATCTTTTCTAGATCCATTCTGTAAAAAGGTACCCGAGGGCGCACAACACCAACGTTTGAGAGACCTTCGGGGCCCGGGATGGGGTCGATGCTAACCCTAATGGCTCTGCGCTGTACTGTGCCTGAGTACCCGTTCCGGTTACCGTGATAAATCTTTTGCTCTCGTTCGGGTTTTTGTCAATGGTCGCCACGGACGGGCGTGAGCGCACAGACATTCCGTGACGTGATTTTCAGGGACGGATGAGATGAGGGGGGGGGAAGGGAAAGGGTGTGTGTGTGTGAGTGTTGTGCTAACCGACGCATTGGGACTAGAGCAACGTTTTGGTGAGGTCTCAGTGGCGGAACTTGAAACCTTCAATGCATTGGCATTTGCTTGGGGCGGTTTGACTGGAGGGGGGGCATCTACAGTATGGGATATCCATCTGCGATATCTGGCATGGTTCATCTTGAGAGATGGGTTCTTGTTTCTGTTTTTGAAAAGGTTTTTGTCTTGCTGTGAACTCTTTTCTCGCCTCTTTCTTTCGTTGGTTCGTTCGTTGAGAAAGTCATTGTTGTGTGGCTGAGCGGCTCGGTAGGCGTTGGATCTGACTGGGCCCTGATCGGAGGATTTTCCCTCCTCGTAATTGTGTGCTGAGACATCCATCTGGCTGCGATTGGCGGTTCCCCCGTTGGATTTGGCGCTCGAGAGAAGAGCGTCCACCATCATTATTATTGGTGGCCGTGGATGATTAGGGAGTGGTAGAGTACGAGCACTGGTACCGCACAGCAAGAGCTGCGAGTACGGTACGGTAGTAGAGGTCACCTCCCTCCCTCAATAGGAGCGCTTGTTCAACTTGAAAAACAATCATGTGGTGTGGTTACATCTCGCGCCCGGCACTGCACAGTTTATCAAATGCCATTCGTACCCGTGAAAAATATCAAGAACCATTCGTTTCCCCCCATCGCTTTCCACCCTCCCTCTATATCATACAATTCCTCCCTCCTCCACTGGAAACCACCCCCTACCCTTCCCAGGCATAGGTTAAGCGAAAAATTACAGTTGTAGAGAACATACGATATCGACTGTTTCCCCCTCCGGATTGAACGCTCACACTGCTCTCACACCCTTAGAGTATCATACCCAGGGAACTTTGACCCTGTCGTGTCACAGAAGCTTCAGTTCCCATAGGTCTTCAAAACACTCTGACCGCCGTCTATCGCTGTTGCTGCTTTCCCCTTCCTCCACTCTCTCGCGGACGGCACAGCTCCTTCCCTTTTTGTCACTCTGCCCAATACTCGAGTACGAGTACATACGGTATTGCTCTCGGTGCGACCGGCTCATAGCACCGAATTACAGTTGGTGTCGGGAACCAGTCGGAAGAAGAGAGGGAAGGAAGGAGGGAAGGAGCGTTGGATTGAATTAAGGACGGGCATCACAATCTGACAACTTCTTTCCCATTCATTCTCGCCCATTTCCACCCAATCACCAATTTACCATTGCCCAGACTTGGCGCATTCCTCTTCTCCTTTTGGCTCGATTTCTCACCATTTTCTTCCTGCAGGAACCAATTCGCTGCGCTCGCTTATTGGACGCCTCATCCTGCACCTGATATCCGCTTTCCCTGCCCTTTTCCCCCTTGAAGGAGGTGCCCACCGCTCATCGTCTGCCTATTCATACCCTTTCTATTGGCCCCTCACTCTCACCCACCCACTCACTCTCTCACTCACTCACTCTCACCCTTCTTGTCCCTCTTCACTTCTCCCTCTCCCGCCTTTCCTTCTACTTTCCCTTCTTTTCCCTTCCCTTCCCCCCCACCCCTTCCTTCATTCTTTACCTCCCTCCTGTTTCTAACCGTGCTGCTGGACGCCGTGATAATTGCTCCAGTCCATTCTTTACCATTCTTCTTTTTCCTCCGCTAACCGGCTTCCGCCCAGCGCCGGCGCTGTCCCTCTCTGTCGGATCTTTAACGGTTTTCCCTTTTTGAAGAAAGAGGGTTAAAGATAGAAAGGGTAGGGGTCGAGATAGATTAACCCGTCCGCGCCATCTCGGAATTATTGTTGCGGTAACGACAAACACGGTTAATCATCTGTTCACCCTCCAGGGCTTCGGGTCGACACACTCTCTTGACTGGTGCAGAGGTTCCTATCCCCATCCAAGTCCCTAGGTATGTACCCGCATTTAATTAACCACCCACATGCCTGCACCCGCGCACACAAGACTTGTGTATATACTATTTGGTTCCCCTCCGCTCTAATTTATTCCCTCTGTCCCTCACCTTTTCCATTTTCCCATTACTCCTTTCTTCCTCCATTCCATTCCCTTTGTTTTTACCCTTTGTTTGTTGCCCGCAACAGTGGGCTTAAATTACATGCTTCCAATCACGGGGCGGGGACTAACAGATATTCCACCAACCAGCTACCACATTCCACTACCTTCTTTCCTCCTCACGACAAACATACCAGCCAACCACAACGATGCGGAGCACCGTCCTTTCATATTTCCTGTTGGCAGTGTCGACGCTGAGCGTCGTCACAACAGCACTTTCAAGTCCCGCCGCAATGCTCATAGTACCCGGGAGCGTACCGGAGTCGGAGTCCGACTGGCACAACTTACTTGGTAGGGATGCAGACGACAAGATTGTCCGGCGTCAGTCATCATCGGATGGGGCGAGGAATGAGTCTGCTATTGAGCAACTGGATCTGCAGAGTTGGGCAAAGGAAACGACACTCAAGTGTATCGACAAATTGAAGAACGTTACAAAGGCCACCAACCCTTCTGGCATCGCTGTCTGTTACAACCTTCCATTTTTGAGCACCAAGTCGGGCGTTTTCGCCGCCGATTTGAGGCTCTACCAAGTCTCGGCCCCGGATGGTGATTGGGCTACGGTTGGGGGGAACATTGATGTCTCGTTGATGTATAAGGGCGCAGCGGTTCAAATTAGGAATGAAACTGCTGAGGAAGCAGCTGCAACGGCACAGGCCTCTGCGAGTTCTGTGGGCCCCCAAAAGGTCCAGGAGTTTCATTTTATTGGGCAGATTGACAAGATGCTTTTGGCGGATGATATGACTGAGTATGTTTTCTCTCATCTTTTTTTTTCTTCAGAAAAATCCAGTAGATGGAATGGCTGACTAAATAATGTTTTATTATAGTCTCGAAATGCAGAGAATGCTAAAGCCAAATATTTCTCTCTTTGCAAACACCCCTGGGGGCACACAATTAAGCACGGTCCTCTCCTCTGACGAGGCAACTTTCGTCAATGGCGTATTCGCCGACATAGCCACCACCCAAAACACTACAAAGGCTGCCGACAACAAGTTCAAACTCCCAGGAACCAGGATTGAGATCGTACCGATTGGGTTGTACTTTTTCGGAACTTATTTGGTTATTGCGTGTTCTATCTTTGCATGGGGTATTTGAATTTCCCTCCATACTAGTTATGGAAAGCGTCAACTAACGGTATTCTTGATAGGCACCTTCGAAAGACAAAAGTTCCGAGACCAATATCGCAAGAGAGTTGCACAGAAGGGGGCAGCTGGTGGTCGAGGGGGGATCTAGAGCAAGCTTCCTTACTCCTCTATCCCCCCTCCTAGTCATGATCTAGCCATGTTTTCTTTCTTCCCCGCTTAGCTCAGTATTTATCATAGTCCTACATACATAACAAAATCCGTTCTTGTATTATTTATTATTTTTGTGAAGGTTAGCGTCTTCTTTTCTCTTGTGGATACTTTGGAATAGGTGGCCTTGTTTGGTTTGGTTTGGTTGATGGCGGGTTTTGCTTCTTCTTTTGCAGGTATTTTTAGTCGGGCATTTATGGAGTTTTTTCCTCTTTCTTTCTTGAAAGCTTGGTAATTGAGGGGTGTTGGTTGACGGGGGGAGTGAGTGGGGTGGTGGAGATGAGCTGGCGAGGAGTGGAATTGAAGAGGGGGAGGAAGTGAACTTAATTAGAGATTCGGTAATATAGCGTTCTTTGGCCGATTCTTTGGGTATTGCCCTTTGGTTTTGGAAGGTGATGGTTGAAGATGGCGTGATGGGGACCGTTGGGCGAAGATGGCGATATGAATATCCTATCATACGTAAATCGAAGCTTCCGGCGATGCATTACGCCTCGATGGGCAGGGCAGATCCTATTAAAGCCCAATACCCATCCTGATACTGTACCCAATCTCGGTACTGGGAATATCATACGCACATTCCAGAATAGTGGATCACAGAGTATCACTCCGACAAATCCAACTTTATCAAAATCGCACGCCTCTCTAACAACGGCTTCTCTCTCTCTCAGATGGTAATACGACCTCCCAACCAACCTCCTACCGCGCCCAACACCCCATCCAACACACAAGCATCATCGCATTACAGTACGGTACACCCTCACTCGACACAGACACGCCTATCACAGTTCAGCTTTGTAGGCCGATGGCGATCACCCGCACGATGGCGTTATGCCAGAGCCCACGGCGAAGCTAAGCGTGGATTATGGACGCCGCCTCTACTGGTAGAATCTTGATTTTCATTTTTAACTGCCCAGTGTGGTGTGGTTTGGGAATTATGGGAAGGGTGAAAGGTTGGAGATGTATTTTATAACATGGAGTTTTTCCGGGGGGGGGGGGGGGGGTTATACACTGCTTGGGCACTGTTACTGGTATGTGTCCGCAGTGTCGGTGCCGGGTGGCTTCTTTTTGTTAGGCTTTGGATGGATGTGATGGACTAGTATGGGCGCGCAGGTATATAATAATATGGTATCATACCGGGAAGATCAGAATGTGGTATTTAGTCCGGGTTCACGATAGGATCTGGGTGTTTACCGTGGGCTCAGAACAGTAGTACGATACCCGCTTGATTCCCAGGATGGAATGGAAATGTTGAGGTGTGAGCGAGCTCGGGGGGAGTGTACTGTGCTGTTCGAGTGATGAAGGATGAAAGGGTCTATCGTTCGTCTGGGTTGCAGGTACCATAGACCTCGCTAGTTAAAAAGAGAGGGGAGGAAAGGGAAGGGAGGGAGGAATTCCTTACTGTAGCATACAGCGCAGTAGTCTATTCGGACATTGATGATGTGGGGAGTGGAGGTATCATACTATTTCGTACCGTGACGGACAGACAAAAAGCTAAAGGAATATGTAGCCAGCGCGATACAACTTACCCTACATAAACTTACAATATACCGCACCCTCCTTCTATGATACCCACCAAGCCACCACCACCACCACCAGCCCAGCGCTGGTGGTTTTCCCGCTGGCAAATCTACTATGATACTCATGGCATAATACACTTTCGAATAATAAGAGTGTCCCCCCAGTCATATGTACGGCACCGCCATCCCATCCCGCATGAAGACAATCACACAAGCAGCACTGTCCTAGCTAGGCACAGCACAGTAAAACTTGTATCATAATATTATTATTACGGCACTATCACAAAGCAAAGCAAAGCAAAGCAAAGCAAACAATTCTCTCTCACAAACTCAGTCAATCACCACATATCACACACACACTCCAAAAGAAATAAATAAAAAGGGTATCATATGCATTTCCCACAAACTTCCAACACATCACCCGCCACAAACCCCGAGCCTAGCTAGGTTCGTTCAAGTATCATAAACCAAAATAGTTCCCTGCCACCCCCCCCCCAAGCCCACCAATAGAAAAAAAGGAAAGAAAGAAGAAAAAAAGATATAAATAGCAAAAACCCTAACCCAAAACTTCTCCCGCCGATCTCCCGATTCCCGAAGGTTATTGCTGGGAAGGGGTGCGGGTTGAGCCGCTGACGTAGAGGGTAAACAGATCCAACCTCCGGGCTGGCGAGGAGTTATCGGTATGTTGAGCGGTTGGGTTTGGAAATGCGGAAGCGGCTCGGATGGGCATGATTGTATGTATGGTAGGGGGCGAGATTGGAATTGGGAGATCGAGAGGGCCAATTTTGAAAGTATTTTAGGGAATTGATTCTAAATAGAAAAAGAAAAAGAACTAATTATCACTACTTCCTGCGTTCCTCGTGGCATAGAAGAGCTGGCTTTTTTTACTATACGTCCACCCGCCCAATGTGTTTCTCCAAGTGGAGAGAAATTCGGAAAAACGCCAGGCAGACTAATTAAAGAGATCAAAGACAGAAAGAAACAAAGTTTTTTTTTTCTGGAAAAATTAAAATGAGAAAGAAAGGACATGCATACTTTCCCTACAGACATCATCATGGCCCGTTGCGTACAGTATTTTTTTGTTGTTCCTCCTCCTTTCTTTTTAGTTCCTCCCCGCGGACATCATTCGTTTTCTTCTCCAACTCAAACTCATGCCTCGTAAGACGCCTGTCAACCAGCAACTACCCACACCCATACATAGACAACAGACGCCCTATTCAAATCAAAAGTAGCAAATCAAAAAATACAGTTTGCTATCGTACCTTCCCGTCATAAGTATACTTTCTGGAAGGACAAGGGAAAGAAAAAAATGGACAAAAAAAGGAAGTTAGAAATAAAAACGAGAATGCCACCAATATATAAAAAGGAGAATAAAAAATCACCATCCTGAGAAACGAAACGAGAAAAACCGCAATCCCTGGATAAATGGTATAATGAGTAAGCAATGGACATAACGAGAATATATGGCAAAACGAAGATCTGCCAAAAAGGAAACCCCGAACAAGAAGGAAAAGCCTGATTTTGAGAAGAAAAAAAGAGCAAATGCTAAACCCGGTAGCAAAACGCGTATATGCAAAACCTATAAAGGAAGAAGAAAAAAATGAAGCAGAAGATTGTCAAACAGTGATACTATCGTTCAGAAGAGGTGGACTAGTAAGTCGGCTTCTTTGGCTTTTTCCAGTAGTATTGCTAAGTACCCGGTTAGTTCATGCTCATACCCATGCAAACAAAGGAACCACGATCATATCATACCTTATGAGTTCTTCTACACGCCCTCAACCCAACTCTTCCCATCCCCTGCACGACGGCACCGCGTCTGCCCAGATCTGTATCACGGTCGGGTATATAGTAATATTCGCTTTCGAGTGCCTTTCCAGCCGCGTCTTTACCGGATCGTTTGATTTCTCCGATGCAATGAAGGCTATCTAAAACCTGAATAAGACGCTCCTTATTAACCAATGGTGCAAGTGACGATGGGAGGTTTGATATGAGTGCAGAAAGCGGAGTGGAGGAAAGACGCGAGAAAGCAAGTTGATTGGTGATGTGATTCTGGAGCGTGTTGGCTTTGGTGGGGGAAACTGATACACTTCGACGTTTCATAGGTGAGGAGAAGGCGGATGATCCACGGGCAACGCACGAGGTTGGAGGAGTATCTGGGACACCGAGGGGTTCGGCAGTGGAAAAGGTGACCATGGGGGGGAGAGACGGCTCCTCTTCCCGGAAACTCTGCGCAATGGCATCGGTATTATCCTCAAAAGAATCACCATCCTGATCGTCATATTCATCTTCACCCTCGCTTTCGCCAAGCAGGGACTTCATTGCCTGAGCAATCTCCTCCTTTTCAGGTGGCTCGAGGAGGGCAGACTGGCTCCCCTCCTTAAAGTCAGGCACAGGCTCATCCTCGTAGATTTCCAAAAAGGTGTCAGTCATCTGGGATTCTGCCAGAAGCATGGAGGATGAATTTCCGCCTCCCCTTCTATGCAGAGGAGAGACAGGTGAACGGTTGCATTTCTCACCGAGCGTAGCACCGCAACGACGGATGCTGTTTCTTGCGTCAGGACCACAGGGGTCAACATTCTCGTCGTTATCATCTACCCATCCAATGGATGGACTCCTGGATACCCTACCAGTGGGCGAGCCCAGGGCCGGGGCACTTGCAGAACGAGACTGGCGACCTGGCCATGCAAGGACTACACGCGAGTCTTGGACATCAAGCATGATCTCTGCATGTTCAGTTTCGGATGTGAACACATCTCCCTTTGCCAGCTCCCAAGCATGGCCCTGGCAATGAACCTTTACACCATTCCAGCCCAGACATTGGATCTCAACCTTTGGTCTTGATGCCGTGGTCAGATACAGTGCCTTGACATGGACGCGTGAAATCAGTCTATTGGCAGAGAGTTGATAGTGAGATGAATTGCTGGATCTTCCCAAAAGGAGGGGTTCACCGTTATCCGGCAGGGTGATGGATGGGATACCGCCCAAGGGAGAACGTTCGGAAAGAGCAGGTTGACCATGTTCGGGTACAGGTTTGCACAAGAGCTGAGGGGGGGGGGATGAGAGGATACCGAGAGAGGATGAAGGAACAGGGGTTGGATATCTATTCTCGCTCTCGGATAGGCGAGACTTGTGACGCTTAAAACATGGTGGAGAAGAGCTCGGTTCGAACGCTGGCAATAGAGAGCCAGGTGCTGGGCGTTTTACACCAGCGGCAGTATTATTCACGTCGAGGACCCTTTGCACAGGCGAGGAATCCATCGAGGTTCGGCCGGCTGGTGTTGGAAGGATTTTAATTTCAGTTGTCCTCTATTTCCACGAAATGGTGAAATAGGGATAAATGAATATTTTTTATCGATAGTATAAAACGGACGGTACGATATATCCTCTTCTGGTTGGATAAAAAGGTCGCGTGGTGAATAGAATTGGGGTGGGAGAAGGGGGTGGGTCCGTAGTCAGCAGGAGCGAAGAAGAGCACCTCTACACGCAATTGCGGTTAAGAACACGGGAGCGTGTAAATTGGTGGACGGAGCACGATACCCGAGAGCGAGAGAGTGGAATGGGATTGTACGAGCAAAGAATGAAGGCATAGAAGAAGGGAGAGAGGGGAGGAAAGGAAAGAGAGAGAGAGAGAGAGAGACGAAGTCAGGACAGGCCTGATCGAACTCCCTGAAAGTTGGCAGGCTGGTAGTGAGTCGGCAGTGTAAGAGCGGAAGTGACAGTGGATGAGAAAAAAAAGAGATGAGAAAAGGTTACAGACAGTAACTGTAGGTGACAGACTGAATAGGAGACACCGAGACAGACTCAGGCTCAATTCTAAAAGGAGGGCAATAATTTTGCAAAGTAAAGATTTGCAGTTGCCAAACGGAGGAAGAAGAATAAGAGGGAGAGAGGGAAGGGAAAGAGAAGTGAAGGGAAAATGAAGGGGGGAGAGAATACGGTACAGTCAGTCACTTACGATACTGTCAGCATGCAGCGGAAAGAGGGGGGTTGGTGGTGGTGGTGGTGGTGGTGGTGGCCGCCGTTGCGTAACTCGTGCTGTGTCCTGTTTGACTGGAGTGAGTAAGAGGCGAGGGCTTCTGTTTTCACCACCAAGACATTCTTGTGCAAGAGTGGCTCTAATTCTCGCCCCTCTTTCTCAACTTTCCTCCTACTATGCTCGCTAGAGGCGAAAGAGAGGATATGTTACAGTATCCTAACCCGAAGGCACAGAGTGGGAATATAGGAAGGTAAACCCTTTTTCGCACCCAGCAGTAGCGCCAGGCATCCAGCCCCGTCACAAGGAATCAAAAGCCCGAGGAGAAAAAAAAGGAGGAAAAAGATCCCCACAATTCCGACTAAGAAGAAGCCCTACCGTGCTCCCTCCCCTTCTCCATTTAGTTGCAGGAATAAGTATGATATACTTGGACTTTTGCAAAGCTCCTATCCTTCCCCCCCATTCCCCATTCCATACCTTACGCATGGTGGGTGAATGAAGAGGTTTCAATTCCACTTTGACAAAATTGCCCATCCCGCTCCCTTCTTGGCGCGCACCGCAATTTACTGAAGAGCGCGTCGAGGTAACGCGTCTCTCGGCTTCCAACGCGCAGCCCCTGGTATTCATTGGTTGCGCAACCCTGTGACTTTCTTGGCACTCCAACTTGGTGGGGTCATCATTCGTCCAGCTTTGGCCTAGTTAGGGCTAGTTCCCTCTTAGTTTTCTCCCCTTCAATTCCCGGACCCAGTAAACGATGCTCGATGGGATACGGACTAGATGCGGGTACAGGTATTTTACTCGTAACCCATCACCACGGCAACACTACCGCAGTCACATTTATTTGGGCGGGATTGTGGTGGAGAGTCAATGTGTTAAAGGGAAGTGAGAAGGGATGGGAATTGGCTGGACGAGGGCCGGCGGCGTGGGTAGAAACAAGGGTTTATTAATATTACAACATTATAGATAGAGCCACGAGGATATATGTATTCATGATGTGTTCCTCAGCCTGCTATCTTCAAGCATGATGCCCACCGGTATGTATGTAATGAGCCATGCTCGATCCTAATCCACGCTTTCCGACACGGAAACGCATTGCTACGGTAGCCCTTTTGCTGTGAGCAGACAGAGCCTTCCTTCCCTTGCACCACCACTGGCGCTCATCCCGTAGCCCCCCCCCCCCCATCAATCAATCGGTCAATCGGATCTCATAACCACTTCCACATCCAGAAAGCCCCTTGCCATGCAAACAGAAGAGCCAGCCAAACCAACAGAGCAGAGCATATCATACATAGCACAAGGGCATCTACCGGGTTGAACGCTGTGGTATCATAGAAAGTGAACCAAAAGTGAACCCCACGCACATCGGAAAGGAGGAGAAAGGAAAAAAAAAAGAGAAAAGCCTCCCCTCCCCCCCCCTTCAACCCCGCATCCTATCAGACAGAACAAATCCCGAGGGAGAGGGAGAGAAAGAGTGATTACTGTGCTTTCCCCATCAACGGGCCACAATTCTTATCCAGCCTACAGGTACTCGTACAGTAGCTAACTTTTTTTTATCGGGCGGACCGACCACCCGAGAATAATAATAAAAATCGTAGACTCATAAGTAATCCCGACGCAGCATCATACCCGCATACCCCGTACAACACAAGGTCGGCATAAATATCATATCACCACACAGTGCAGTACTAGTACTATACATGCTGCACAATCCACTCCACAAGCAAAACTGCGGGTACCCGGTTACTTGGAAGCGACTTTTCCATTTTTTGATATTTTTTTCCCTCCATTTTTTTCTTCTTCTTTATGATACCGCAATGTCCCGATATGTTAGTTAGCTGGACCAAGACATCTCTCTTCCCCCCAAAACTCTCACCGACTTGAAACCCGTCTCACTAATTCTGCCTAGAGAGAGCCCAACAACAGCACTGCCCAACGCAATCCTACCCGACCCAATCCTACCTATCCTAACCTTACCTCTCTTCTCGTGCCCTCTAAAGTTACGTACAAGTATTATACCAGCGACAGCCGTGTAAGGTACCTATTACCGGTACTTCCAGACCCCGTCAACGGTAAATGCAAAAAGTGTGATAATATGTAGTCATGTTCACGAAATCAAGCAGGTTATTATTATAACAAACTGTGAAAAAGCTCGGCACTCCATGAAAGAAGGTTCAAAACTAGAAAAAGGGCTGAACCCCATAGGTTTAAAAAAAAGTGAGAACAGACGTTTCCGTTCCCGTTAAAGCATCACTTACATAACCCACACACACACAAGTTATGGTCTAAGGCGCTAGGTCTTGGTTGCTCGAGTGGAAAAAAAAGAAATGGAAAAACGCGTCGGGAGAACTGGGCACGTGACTACGCTAGGACGGATTTGGAGGTGTAATTGGATATACAGACTACATGAACCAATTGGGGGTGTATGGGAGCACGAGTACCATACCGTACTGGTATGGTGATATTTGCTTTGGGCGGGGTTTTTTTTAAAATTTTTACTATTGATGGGAGAGTGTTCGCTCGTGATGTTGAGAGGGAGGAGGGGATTGAAGAGAGAGGGAGGGAGGGAGAAAGAGAAAAGGGGGTATGTTTGTGCTTTGCAAATACCGGTATTCGTCACGGTGGAATGCTTGCTACCATACCACGGATGCCGTGGGCTCCGGTGTTCGTTTGCCCTCACGCTCATGGCACTGTTTTGACTCGACTACGGTGGCCCCTGCTACGCTCACTATCACATCCTCCATGATATGGTGCTCCATTCATCAGCCCCCCCCCCTCCACACACCCCCTTTGGCGGTGTGGGGCTGGCTGGTCTTGAATGGAAGGGGCGTTATATCATATTATCACAATACCGGTAACTTGGCTTAGCTTAGACCGATGGCCGTCACAGACTGGGACTGTCAATGTTTGTAAACTACGGTATGATACAGCACATATGGGCCCCTCCACTTCTATCCTTTCCCCCCCCTCCCTTTCCTGACTACCAGTACCGGATTACGATATGGGGGATAGAGGGGGGAAATATATATATGGTGTAAATTAGGCCCACCGCCAGGAGAAAGAAAAAAAAGAACAAGGGAAACAGGGGAGGAGGTTATGGTATGATACAAACCGGCAAGTTAAGGAAGGAAGAAGGGGAAATAATCATCCTTTAATCACGGATGAAAAATACCCCAGAGATTCTCCCCTTCGTGCGGCGTGACCATCACTTCTAGAATCTCGTGAGCGAGCTCTATTATAGTCTCATCTATCCCGGACTCCTGGAGCACCCCGTCGCTAAACGCTATGCGTGTCATGGAGGCGATGTGCTTGTAGCTTGCGCTCCCCGCGAGTTTTACGGTTGCTTCCTGGGCGTTGGTGGTGACGATTCCGTGGAAGAGGCGCACAGCCGAATTCAGGAATTGGGAACTGTGGTACAGTAGCTTTTACTTAGTCCTTCACTTGCTTTTTTCTTCTTCTCTTTCTATACGGACTACCCTATCTTTCTCTTCCTTCTCCCGCACTTCTTTCCCTTTTATTTCAGGTTTTCTTTTCTTCTTCTTTCTACTATCCGTCTCCTGACCGACCAGAGTGTTGAAAACCAAGAGGAGAGGGAGAAGAAAGGGGAAGGGGGAGAAGAAGCAAGGAAAAAGGGGACTTGGGGAAATACTAAAGCGAAATGAAAAAAAAAACACGTACCTTCTGTCGGCTCCATATTTCCACTCATACACTTCCTCCAATTCTTCTGCAATCCTCTTCGATAGCCTCAGTAATGCGGCCGGATGCTGGGCAAGAGCCTCAATTCCTAGCTTTGTTCCCGCAACAGTGCCCAGGAACTGGACTATCTCTTTCCTCAACTCTACAGCCTCAACTTTATCCCACCTCGGCTCACCTGTTGTTGATCCAGGAGTATCCGCCAATACCCTTGTTATGGAAGCCAAGAGGTTAGATTCATTCTGGCGTTGGGCCGCCTCGTTGCTCCCTCGAGGTCCGAAAGATTGGCTGGTCACGCTCGTGCAGAGGATCGACGCCATACGACGGATATGGTCGATTGGTTGTGTGGGGTTCAACAGGATAAGGGGGAAGTCTGAGCGTACACTATGCCAGAATCTAAGATCAGTTAGCGGGAAGAATTGGGTCGGGCCCGGTATCAAATCTCCTATCATACCTTCTCACATGGATTTCGTTTCCAACCATTCCCAAAGCTATGCTTTCTAAGAGCTCCAGACAGGAGGTAACATCTATGTCCTTCTCGATTTTGGAGAGGTTCTTTTGGAATGTTGGAATAGCGTTAATGTCCACCGTCCGCTGAATCAATTCGACTGCCTCCTCGCAGAACCAGTGGCATTTACTACCCTGGTCCCAATCGACGCTAAACTGTAGTAGGTCCAGAAGAAACATTAAAGGCCCAAACTAACCATTGTCAGCAATGCCCGGGAGCGGGAATGGGTCAGGAGCAATCTTACGAATGACTCCTGCAAACATCTGGCCCAGAGATTAAGCAAAACCTTGCCAACTCCAACCGAGAACTCCGATTTCGCCGCCGTAGTCTCCAACAGCGTGACTTTATCCAAAAACAAAGAAGAGACTGTGGTATCAGAAGAAGGGAATGAGAATCTTGTTAAAGCCTCTAACGCCCGTTCATTAGATCGATCAACTCTATGCGCCACAAGCGCTCTCAAGAACTGCTTCCACGATCAGCGATTCAACATCCAAGGAACCCACGAATACTTTAATAGGACAAACATCGAACCGATCATCCTCCAGGAACATCCGTTCTAATAACGCCTCATCGACGACCTGCCCCTGAGCTTCGGTGAAAGACGTGGATATCCCCCTTGGCTGACTTAATGGCAACGGGACGATGGGGCTATCCTGAGCAGTCCTCTTCCTTTTAACCCCCTTTGTTGGCGTCCTCCTCCCGGCCGTCAAGGAGGGACTCCCGACTATCATGATCTCATCGTCGTCAAATCCATCCCCGTGCTGTATCCCCTTCCCCTTCCGTGGAGTAGTAACAGGGCTCCTGCCAACCCTCCCGCTACTAATGACAACTTTCTTAGAACTCCGTATCTGCTTCTCGTAGTCCGCGTTCTCCTTTTCCAGGAACGCATGCGTAGTTTTCAACCGATTGATCTCGTTTTCCTTCTCCGCAATCTGGGCATTGAGTTTGTCGGCGTTTGCCTGGTGCTGGTTCGTCAGGGAAGTGATTATGCGGGCATGTTCCCTTTTCTCCTTTGCCAGGTTGCTGCGGACGATGCTAGTTTCGCCGTCCTTAACTTGTCGGAGTGATACGAGTTCGGCTTCTTGTTGGGTTTTCAAGTTCACTAGTTCTGATTCTAGACGAGTGTTTTCGACTCGTAGCTGTAATTGTTAGTTAGATCAGCTTTGATACCCAAGAGTAAAAGTTAGGAGGGAAGGAGAAGCAGCAAAAAACCTACCTCCTCCAGGCGCCTCAAGATACCCTCCTCCTCGTCCGTCATCTTATGGTCTCCATCTTCTTGAACATGCTCCCCATACCCTTTAGCATACCCTCCGCCAACGTGCTCCCCATTGAATTGTCCCACGCCATACATATACCGCTCCCCACCACCACCACCGCCGATATTAATACCGTCCCCTTCACCCTCCGCTTTCGGCGCGATGTCATCAAACAATTCCTCCGCAATCTCGAGGTCAAAATCGATAGCCCCATAATCCGAAGACGCAGCTTCAACTTCAATCTCCACCTCTACCGGCGGAGGCTGAACCTGCTGCGGGGCCGGAGGCCCAGATACGTACGGTAACGTCGGAAGCGTCTCGTACTCGACAACGGCTGGTCTCTGCTGCCGCTGTTGCAGCGGAGGCTTGAATGGTCGCTGGTAAGGTCTTCGTTGGACGGGCGGTGCTGCAGCCGGAAGTGAAGATACTGGTGAGAGGTATTGATACTGCTGCGAGGATTGTCGCTGCTGCTGTTGGTATCGTTGTGGCCATGGCTGCCGTTGTGGGAGTGGGGGTTGTTGGTGATATTGTTGATGGTGTGATTGCTGGACTGCTGCTGTTGCCGCTGCTTGCGCCTGGGTGCTTGAGATTGCTGCGTCCTCGAGTGCTTGTAGCTCGTCTTCTGGAAGGGCGTCTAGCGTTTCGCCGTCGGAGAAGAAGTCTTCTTCCATTCTCTTATATCCATTTGTCGTTGGGATGAGTTGTGTTGTGCGTGTTCGCTGTTCGGGTAGTGGGGGGGGGGGGAAGTTTCGAGTTTGGCTGTTGTGTGGTTGTTTTGTGAGATTTTGCCAAGATCAAGCGTTTTTTTGGACTCAAGATTCGTGTGTCACGTGATCCCGTGCTATGAGAGTTGTAGAGGAACTTTTGATAAAGCTTTTCATAAGATGAAGTGGAATTGGGTTTTTTTATTTTTGTGTTTTTATTTTGGATCAAGAGCATGAGCCGTTTAACGCACACCCCCCGCTGTCTACAGATATTAAAGAAAACACATGAGAAAGTAAACCACGACGTATAAAACAAACCGTGTAACTACTCCAAGATATCCGTTTATTGCCCGCTTATGGGTTTGTCTTGACGAACTCCTGACCCTAGCTGGGGGGTTAGTAACGGCATGAGCGGGTGAGGTATCAGGGGGTCTTACCTTCTTGATGTTGGCCGCAAGGTCCTTGAGGGCAACTTCGATTAGTTTCTCCTCATATAGGCTGACCTTTCCGACGGGGTGAATCTCCTTAACACCCTCCGGACCCAACTCAACCTTAGAGGAGAAAAAATCACAACCATATTCTTTGTAGAGCGGGCTCTCAACAAAGGCAGGCTCAAAGACACCGGTTTCACCCTGTGAAGCACGTAGAAGGGAGTCTGCCATCCGGCTCCCAGCGAAGGCCATAGAGAGGGTAGCAGAACCAGCGCCACCCTTAGCCTCGACAACCTCGTCGCCACCGAACTGGATACGTTTCACAAGGGCGTCTCTAATCGCGCCGTCAATAGAGGGGTGGTTGGACTGAGATAGGAGGGGAACGATGGTGACACCAGAGTGGCCGCCGACAACGATGACCTCTTCATTGGCAGGATCGGTTCCTTTGATCTCAGAAATGAATTTTGAGGCGCGGACAACATCCAAAGTGGTAACACCAAAGAGGCGCTTGGGGTTGTAGACACGCTTGGACTTAAAGACCTGATTTTTCGTCAGTATTTTCGGAGTTAAGGTAGAGCACGATAGTAACATACTTCCGCAGTGATAGGAACGGTAGAGTTGACTGGGTTAGAAATGACAAGGAGGTTAGCGTTGGGCGCATGTTCAGCAGCCGCCTTGGCCAGGTCACGAACGATGGAGGCATTGGTCTGGAAAAGGTCTAAGAGGATCAGCCTGGCATAAGATTAAAGTCTGCTCAAGTATATCTACCGTCACGGCTCATTCCGGGCTTGCGGGGAACCCCAGCAGGGATAAGGACAATATCGGCACCCTCGAGCGCAGCCTTCAATTGTTCGGGAGTCGGGTCATAGCCGGTAACTTTGCTCGCCGTGTTGACGTGAGAAATGTCGGCAGCAACACCTAGATAGCGCAATTAGCATCAATAATTCAAAACCAACTGCTCTGGGGGGTGGGTGAGTCGGTTACCGGGCCCGCCCCGAATATCGTACAGGGCTAAGTTGCTAACTCGAGGATTGAGCTTGAGAAGCAGAGATAAAGGCTGGCCGATACCGCCAGCGGCTCCCAGAACAGTAACCTTGGAGTTCTAAAACACCGAGAAGGGAATAGGATCAGTGGGAGCTCTTGTAGCAATCAATTTCAGAAGAAGCCATGGATGAAAAAATTTCTTCATCCAATCGAGGTGATTAGCAGCCTCTGGTACAATACCTGCTGCGCAGAAACAGAGAAGGCACGCCTTCCAATGGTTGAGAAAGCTGATCTAGCAGTAAACATGATGAAGATAGATATGGCTGAGGTGTTTGGATGAAGGTTGAGGGGGGAAAGGCAATGTCCACTGTAGACAGGCGAGGGGTAGCGTGGGGGGATGGTGGTGATGGGAGAAAATTCAAAAGGTTAGAGTGAGGATGCAAAATCTGGATGGTGCACCCCAGGGTGGGATCAACACCTATTGGCCCGCCGGCTCTCCAAAACACTTTGCCAAGCCGAAACAAGTGACATTTCTCCTCCCTCTGCTGCTTGGTTGGGGCAGCCCGTTGAGGGTATCAATTGGCTCCAATCGACTGCACTTCTTGGCAGACCGAATCAATAGGGTTTGCTGTCTGGATTCCCGGCAAATTCTATCATATAAAGCTCACGAGATTCAATTACACATTGGTATCAAATCCCGCACACTTTTAAAATTTATTAACTGCCAACCACCGTTTTCGCCTTTGTTCTTCCCTATCATGTATCGTCTCATTTGTTACACAACCTAAACCCACCGTTATCTGAATCCCTTTATCAGTATGTACACTTATGTGGTTTCGCTATCCTGAAAGGAGCGACTGTGGAATTTGTTTCTTTGTGAGGGGTCGGCGTGGGTTGCCACGTCTTCGTGCAAGAGGATACGGGTATTATCAGACAGCGTCGTATGCCGAATTTTACGGAACGATATTTTGTTCCAAGCCTTGCGTTGGGAGTATCATATCCTTGATTTTAAGTTTTACTTCTTGCGGGGTAAGGTCTTTACCATCGAGTGATAATGAGTGCTAACACCCCGGGTATCATACTCGGGTGCAAGGGATGGCGCATTATTTGAGTGCTTGAGCTTCAAGAGATACGATACATGATAAGTTTTAGGCTAAATGTGCAATTGACCTTCTTCCGGGATGTGTGCACAATAAGCCTCTCATCCGCTGTCACTCGGTAACCGTTAACCCCCTTGATTGGTATATCGTGGTTGGGATGAGCCTACTGTACACCTATTCCAATACTGTGGAGAGGTTAGAATTCTGTGTCCTGCGATTAGGCAGTTTTCAGCGGGGATAGGACCGTCTCTTCAATCTTATTTTTGCCCACCAAGTAAGCCCCTTCCCGCTCGTGTTCCTAAGGCTGTATAACGTATTATGGGGTTGTGCGATATATTGGTCATTCTTCCCATGTTCTGGGTTGCAAAACAGTACTGTACAAACCGTTCACTCGGGAAGGTTCCCTCTAATCCTTCAACTCCCTTTATGTCAATTGGAAGACAGGACGGGCTTCAGGATATCCTTAAGCACGTATTCGGCTGGTGGGAAATATGCCAGGCTACTTGCTACCACGCTACCAAATTTCAATGAGGGGATGCTCTTGTGTGTCGCGCTTGTGGGTTCAACTTTCTACCGACCTCCGGCCTTCACCGCAATGACAGAACGAAGTGCGCAACTTGCCTTATATTTCTGTGTTAGCCGTGCCGTGGTCTATCTCGAGGTTAGACGGATTTGATCCCATCCATACGTGTCTTCACACGTTCTTGACCTTCACTACTGATGTCTAAAGCGAAGCTCATCTACTCCTGCTCTTGGACTCTATTGCTAAATATACTGAAATAATATTGGAATTTGTGGCTTTAGATGGTATGGTGGTGTCTGTGGCTATGCGTATGGTGGGGGGCGTCCCAATGACGTACGCATTGGATCTGCCACTTGAATACTCTGCTGAGAACTCGCTATGGCTACGCCTCGGGAGGCGAAGTTAGGGTGTTTTCATTCTCTCGGAGAAATATATATTCTAAAGGCGGATATCTGGTTACCAGGGCTGGGTTATTTGCCCTTTTGGAACAGCCGCGGGCTGATGAAAGGGTTGTGGTAGCTTGCAGTCGGGTTGAAGATCCATTTCCAGAAAAAGGCGAGATCGGTGGTACCGGGCAGCGCGAGGGCTGATATTTGTCCGATGGGTTATTTGCTTGGAAAGGACCGAGTGTTAGAACGACGGGGTGGACGTGCAGGACTGCGATTGACTGTTAGTTTGGGTTTGGGCGTTATCGTTCGGGGGATAATTATCACCGGAGGGAGGGCAATAACCTTACAATGATTGAAAAAAATAATACTTATGCGCATGCACTTGAACACTAAGATCCGGTTCTAGGGGCGCTCGAGATTCATGGTGCTGCCAGCATTGGGAGGATAGGGGGGCGAGGCAGAGCATAAGGAAGAAGAGCAAAGAGCGAGTATGACACCATTCAGAATTAATTGTCTATCCTCGCTCAGACAGTATGGCCAGGAGGGAGAGTAGGGTGAGTGGTGTTGAGAGGTGGAATCGCTAGGGTTCTGGAGTTAGGTGGGATTTCTATATACGGGATCATCAAACTTGAATCCGGACTTGGAGTTCAGGTGAATATAACTGTTCATAGCGCCAACTAGGAATGTGGGCGTGTGCTCGTGGGGGTGTTCCGGCCTCTTTCTTTCTTTCTTTTTTAAAGGCCGGTAAAAAAAACTGGTTGTCATAGTAATAAGTAGCTATTTGGAATCTACACAGTTCCAAAGGTATTTTTTTTAAGGCTATCGGGAGTGGCGAGGGCCTACATCGTTAATGAGTGGTACAAGTGATATGTGGATTATGAGGAATCCCGTTCAGGGGATTACCATATGTGCGGATCTCCAGTTGAGTGTCACGAGTGGTGCAGGTGCTCGCTAAACTCACTATCTCGCGGGGACATCGCGTCCCCTCTATCAGAGACAAAGCACCGAGGAGGAATTATGTTTTCTAGATGGGGCATGGGGTGGGCTGAGCTTGCTATATATCACTATTATAACTGGTATCCGTAATTTGGTTTATCCTACTCTTCCGAGCCTGTTGCGGTTACGCGCAGTGATTTCCGGTACGCGATCGGCTGGTGAGGTTGACGGGTCTTTGTGGGTGGTGCTTCAAGATAGCCTGCAGTAGTTGGGGTTTCTCAGCGAGTGATCTACCATGACGCTATTTTGGTGACGAAAGTCAATTACTCGTTCCCGTTACCAAAAAGTTCTATTTGCACAAGCCCCATCCGTTCACCCAGCCTCCCTATCAATCCAGCAGCTAAACCAGACCAAACCAAAAGATAAGAGGAAGAAGAGGAAGAAGAGGAAGAAGTCGAGTACTAAACGACTTTAGCTGCCTGCTGCCTAAGCTCTAATGTAAATACAGCCGGCGCATTCTCAAGCCGCACACGGATCACCTCACTTTTCAGGTGATTGCTCGTGCTAACCAGCCCGCCAAATTTGCTCTCCTGCTCGTGTAAGTCCCATTCCAGTCCTGAGGTGGTCATGACGGACCCGTGCCCGACAGGGAGAATCCCGCAGGTAGGTCCGAAGACGGCATGTGGAGTGTAAATAGTGTTATTCCCTACGGGTAGTAGAAACGTGACGTTCTCTGAGGAGATCAGGTATATAGTATGTGTATTCATGGTTGTGTATAGTGTGTTAACCTACCCGTCACCCCGACGTCAGCGCCATTCACCCACTGACAAAACCCAACGAAGAGGGGGGTTATAATACAGAATGGAAGGAATGATCAACCCTCCCACCGAATCCTCCCAAGGCAAGAACCGTGATTTCGGGCTGCATTCCAGAGATCTTAACTTCGTTGCCACTCTCTACCTCCCCTTCTACCATCCCGTCCTCTTCTGGTAGAGGCAGGATTGGCGGGAAGTCTTTCACCTGCTCGGAGATCCAGGATAGACATTTCCCGAAATCTGTCGAGTCCTGGTCGGTCACTTTGAGGATTTGGACGCCGAGGGTGGAGTAGAATGATTGTACGTCGGGTCTTAGGGAGTCGAGGTCGCCAGTTATGCAGGTTGGGGCCTAGAATTGTGTTAATTAGAGAGGCAGGGAGGGGGAGGGGGAGATGTCAAACGTAGGAGAAGCGGTCTTCTTCGGTGGTGTATGCGTCGTAGAGACGGTTTGCGCCGCCATCAGCGCAGATAACCAGTTTGCCTGGGGGAAGAGTTTGGTAGATTAGAGTTATCCTATTGGTTGATTGACTGACTGATGGAGGGGTTTGTTTTATTGAAGAGGGGAGATTAACTATTTTTGTAGAGCGTCTCGAAAAGCTTCAAGTTCGCGATTTCCAGGTTTAGGATCACCAGCGCAAAAGGCTGATTATCCTCATCGCCGGATGGGTCGAGAAAGTCCCCTGGCGCCCAGGTCGTTGATTCTGTCGATTGCTCGACGCCCATGGCTTGCTTCGTTTATCTAAACAGTCGAACCAATCCGCTATCTAGGCGAGTGATCGACCAGCGGAGGTTGTTTGATCAAGGATAACGCGATGGAGAGGGGTAAAATAAAAAAGTCGGTGGATCGGTACCGTACTTGTGCAATTCTGTAAGGAACAAATCCCGGCTTCGAAATTGCACCATCCCTGTGCGGCTCCCTCCCTGCTTGAAAAACAGGAACGAACGAAGGGGTATGGCGAGGGAACTCTGTATCCGGAATAGGCGGACATTCATTCTTATGCGTTAACATTAGGTTAATAGGCCAAGACTAGCTCCGCTACTGGTAAATATCTTGGAAAATATCAATTAACTGTTCTCACAAAGGCAGTTAATCGTACTTAACCTATTCTAGAATACCCCGGACATTCTTCTTTTTTCTACAAAAATTTTGAATATTTTAAACCCCTATATCTCTATGAAAACTTGAGATATTTCTATTTCCCCTCTATTACAAGTAGTGTGTAGTTAGTCATCCAATATATCACCTAATAGAGCCATAATTCTCATTGGACTTGTGGCTGAGAATCCTTCAAGTTTCGTGATTGAGACGGACCATATTTTTGGCAAAGTAGTTTTTAACCACCTCAAGAATTCTTGCGCTATCTTACACTACTTATCCTCTATCTAATCAACACTCTATACACGGCTTATCTATCATTCAGGAGAAAAGCAAGAAAGGAAGAAAGAACTATACAAGAAAAACAGAAAACACAGGCAAAAATTTACAGCCGAAGAAAAATTAAATTACGGGATGAAAATTGCAAGATATAAACTAGAACCCCTCACAACAATAGAACTTGTCCCCCCCCCCTAACAAAAGTGTAAGGAACCTTGTAAATAGAAACTCGCGAACTCACAGATTCTACACCTGGCCACGAAAGCAAAGCGCGAAAAAAGAGCGCAGGAAGGTATAATATATACATGCTTTCCAATCACATAGGATACCCTTCATCCACAAAGAGTAATGCCCAGGGACAGACGACGTGAGGAACGGACCCTGAAGGAGAGGGGCAGCTTTTTCCACGAGGCGGTATCTCCGGGGTCTTAAATGGTGGTAGGAGTCACGGCTTTGCGAGACTGGAGCAGGACTCCCGCTGGATTATGGCCATAATGGCCATACCTAGTAAAGAAGAGCGGTGTTCCACCGTCATTATCTGCCACGTCGGGGTCGACCCCTTCCCGTTCGAGTAGTAGCCTTACCACCTTACCATCTCTTGATATCCATCCTCAGCGGCATACGAGAGCGGTGTTCGGCCGTGATTATCTTCCATGTTGGGGTTAACCTCTTCCCGCTCGAGTAGTAGTTTCACCACCCCCTCGTATCCACCCCAAGCGGTATAAGAGAGAGGTGTTTGGCCGAGATTATCTGTTACGTCGGTATTGACCTCTCCCGTTGGAGTAGTAGTTTCACCACCCCCTCGTATCTACCCCCAGCGGCATACGAGAGCGGTGTTCGGCCAATATTATCTATCAGGTCAGGATTGACCTCTTCCTGTTCGAGTAGTAGTTTCACCACCATACCGTATCCATCCCCAGCGGCATACGAGAGCGATGTTCGGCCGTCCTTATCTATGACACCGGGGTCCCCCCCCCGCCTGAGCAATATTTCAACCGCTCGCACATGTCCACGGCCAGCGGCATGCAAGAGGGGAGTTTGGCCTCTCCAATCCGGCTTGTCGGGGCTGACCTCCTCCCGCCCGATAAATATTTCCACCACCTCCTCATGTCCATTACGAGAAGCCCATGCAAGTGGTGTAAACCCCATAAAATCTCCTTCGTTGATATCATAACATTCCATCTCTATCAAACTGTAGGAGCGCAGGAGTGAATGTTCATTGTTGCGGTGCACTCCTGCGGTTCTAGAAATAGAGAGGGTGGCGCCCGGGGGGGGGGGGGGGCTGCTGTGCTTGTACGTGAGTATTCAGGCTAGCAGAGCCCGAGGTTGGCTTGTATTGAGTTGATTTATTGATCAACAGCAGACCAGTTGTTGGTTAGATCTCTAGCCTTGATGTCGGTAGCAGCAGTAAGGGCCGTGGGGTTTCCTGAATCAACTTTGATGACGAGGCTTCGTTTTTCACCCAGAACGAGGGGAGGGTACTCCGTGTCGCTGATCGCCTCGAGGATTCGCAAATCTCCTGCACGGCATAGACGGACGACAATGTTCTGGGCTTCACCAAGATACACCCCTGTTCATAGCGTTAATACAATCTCTTCCACCGTGATAGGCCCTTGCTCGCTGTGAATTCCCCGACACTGGGCCCCGAACCGGAAGCGCTCAACGGAATACACCACCCCAAAGACCCTATCTCCCTCTTGGGTCAGAACACAGGTCCAATACCAATGATGTGAATTTGTATCTGCCCCATGAACACCCGTCAAAGGCAGTAAACAAGCATCCTCTCCGGTGTGACTAGAGGAATAGTGTGACTCGTGCCCTGCTGAATTATTGAGCTCTATTGGGACAGAATTTTCGCGAAGATGGAGATGTGGAAGTCAGAATGTAATGTCTTTTTTTTTTCCACAGGAACCAAAGTAAATTTTACAGGAGTAAGCAATTACAAGACCTTTTCCGAAAGCCCCCAACCCCCCCCCCCACACCACGATACACCCGCCAACCACCCCCACCGCCCGACGAACACCCCTCCGCGCTTCTCCTACCGCCCGACGAACACTTCCACCGTAAATAGTCTCAGTGATGAACCAGCAGGGAAAAAAGAAGGAAGCTTACTTGAATACCCTTGAAGAGTTCACAGGTTCAAGCTTTTGGGCGGTTCTTCTCCGGTGTCTTAAGAGTAAATTCTTCTCTAACGCCAATGACAACGGCTTCGAGAAATCAATTGAATGTACGTTTGGCCAAGCGAAGGAAGAAGCGGCTGCCAACAAACTGCTGAACAAGAGCAACTAACGCTTTCAACGGCGTGTCCTACAGCATGAAGAAAGCTGATAGCCCTGAGTTAGTAGACATAATACTTTAAGAATTTAGGAATTCCGTGGACAAACCCTTGATCGACCTGTACGGTATCTTGCAGTAGGGCTGGGTGGTAAAAATATGATTGATAAAGTGAAATAAAATTTTTGATAATCCAAGGATTTACCGTAAAAACTTGAATACCGTAAAAACTCAGTAAATCCACCATCGGCAATCGCTGTACTAAACCGCAATGGGCTTAACAAACCAGGATAACAAAATTGCGAATACCAGTTAATGAGATCCAGCGGGCTCAACTTAAATAGGCTATGCCCTGCCTGGAAAATTCTATTCCCTCTCGGGGTGTTTCATCTAAGATTCCGGGGGCTATGGGCCCGACCGCCGATGGTGGATTTACTGAGTTTTTACGGTAATTGGACGGTGTGCTATGTCGTTGGACTTTCCTCTCGTAGTAAGATCAGGAATTATATATATTTTTTTCTGTCTCGGAGTGGGGAAAGGGGCTGTGTTTTTGCTGTGTTTTTTGCCCCCTTTCCGGAGAAGGGAATTCTGGACTTCATAGCACACCGTCCAATTATTCAAGTTTTTACGGTAGTACAGACTGTGATGGAGCTCGGAGGTGGAGAGGGAAGAGGAAGAAACGGGGAATGGGACGCACCTGTGACTAGAAATACTGTAAGGGGGGGGGTTTCTTTTTTTTGAAAGCTTAGTCATAGTCATCAGTCGCAGTTCGCCAAGTGCAAGATCAGCCACAGAGGGGCGATTAACCTTATCTAACCTTATCTCCACTGCATCCGATCATCTTGGGGAATCTTATCGTCCAACTACTTAGGAATCTGGCCCGGAAACTTCCACATTTCCCTTCCTCCTCCCAATTGATCCAAATTTCATACCCCCCCCTACAGCTACGGTTAAGCAAATGTCGATACTCAGACCCGTCGGTCGATCGCTTCTAGGTCGCCGGACCCTCTCAACACCCGCACACCCTACAGTTCCAGTGCTGCTGCGGAATAATAGGTCCCTCTTCACTACCGCTCCGAAGCAGAAGCGGTCTGGCTTCAAGTCGTTTGTCACGAGGTGGGCTGTGGCAGGTGGTTTGATTTACGCGTATACTACATCTAATGTTTTTGCTGATGAGCCTAAATGTCTGTTTCCGTTCTTCTTTCTCACTTAAATTGGATTGCTTCTGACCGGGCGTTAGTCCTCCAGGATCAGCTGAAGACTATATCCCCCGAAGACCAGGACCGCCCCAAGTCGTTGTTGCCCGAGAAGGGAGGAAAGCTGGGAAGGCTGCAGGGGTCGGGCGCTGGGGATGGTAGGCTCTTGACGGAAGGTGAGGCTCGAGGAGAAGGACTTGAGAGGAGGGCCACTGAGAGTGCTGGGTCAGCACCTGACCCTGGAAGTCCGGAAGATTTGGAGGCTGAGGCGGGACAGGAGGGGGCTTTTAATCCGGAGACTGGAGAGATTAATTGGGATTGCCCTTGTCTTGGTGGGATGGCTCATGGTCCTTGGTGAGTACTGGCGGTTTTGATTGCATGGGTAGGGGGTTAGGTGGGATGCTGATTGCCGGAGTTTAGCGGGGAAGAGTTTAAAACTGCTTTTAGTTGTTTTGTTTTCTCGAAGGAAGATCCTAAGGGTGTGGATTGTATTGAAAAGTTCAGGTGTGTTGGCTCTCGTCCTCTGGGTGTCGGGCATCTCTCTAATCTGATTATTAGGGATATGCAAACTTGTTTCCATATGGTGAGCTTCTTTTTCACGGGTTAACTTGAGGTCTTCTTTCTCACATATTTTTTAGTATCCTGAGCTCTACGGTACCGAGGATGAGGACGAGGAGGAACCTGCCGAGGGGCGGGGTGAAAAGGAGCTGTTAGATGTTCTCGACCCCGAAAATCCCGAAGAGACTCCCTCTTCAGCCACGTCTTCAAAAGTTCCTTCTGGCACCCGCATGGATCCCGAGACGGCTAACTCTGATACTGAACCTGTTGGAGCGAAGTCACAGGAAGATACGGTAGCTGGTGCAAAGGAGGGAGTTAGTAACGAGAGTTAATACCGTCCAGATACGGTATGGACTAGATTTATTTTCCCTCTTGGTCCATAGCTGGCTGTATATTGTGAAGAAATCCTGCTGTATTCCGCATTCCCTGTTCATTCGTCCATTTCTTTTCCTGAAATATGTACATGCATTCTTGCTGTCGCTTGTGTAATCTCCGCTCCGGAGGGGAAACCTGTGTTGGAATGGTAGATGGAAAACAAAAGTAATTAGATTTTCTGCTTATATAGATACGCATGGCGTTGGAGGAGGGGAGGGGCATTGATATTCTGCGACTTAACGGAGGTTGGAGACACGTTGACAACTTAGTACTCGGGTACCAGGGTTAGTCCGTGAACGCTTGTTATATTGGCCAAGTTGCCCAAAATACCCCTCCTGGCGAATAGGGAATCGCGAACCGCTCACGGAATTTCTTCTCTTTTGCAAGTGATGGTTGGCTGCGTACAAGCTACGGCCAGTTATTGGAAGTGTTCACGGACCAACCCTAGTACCCGAGTAGTACTTGAACAGTACATTCGCGGATATCCCTTGGTGAACCCTCACTGGAACATTGTGTACTCGCGCACAAGTATCATAGATAAGCACGACGGTGATAATACACGATGGGTCAGAAGGACAACCCTTCAAGAATCATTTTATGGTTGCCGTATGATAGTATGATAGGGCGCCAGAGTGATCCAGAAGCCGAACGGGGGTTCCACCACTTGACTGACCAAGTAGCGTGACGTCAGCGCAGCCAAGCGTCACAGGCAAACGCAACCTGTCAACCACTCAACCAGTTAGCGGAAAGCTGCCCTTAGCTAAAAACCATTTTTCGCCTATCAAACTCAAGTCTCCTTGTTCTCTACCACAATCACCCCTCCTACACCTCGTAGGGTAAACACTTCATCTGTTTTTTTCCCTTCCCATCATCCTTTCTCTCTCTTTCCCCCCTCCACCAATCAATCTTTCTACTCTCTACAACATCGTGGTCGGATCACGCTATTACCTACTGCTACTCATCATCGCCATGTCTGGTTTCGATGGATCTGCCTCTTGGGCAGAAGTTGCCGCTGGCGGGCCTCCGCAGTCTGAGGAAGAGGTTTGTGATCAAAAATTTTCTTTATCTATCAAGCTGTTTTTCCCCCAACATGTATTGAAGATTTTGATAAACTAACAAACATGTTTTACTCCACATAGGCGTACGTTATCTCCCAAATTTCTATAGGATACGAGTAAAAAGTAAATGCAATTATCAAACACTAACCAATAATAGTCGTGCCAACCCCGTCGACGAAGTTATTCCTACCGAATCCTCGGTTGAATCCCTCGTGGACGTTGACTCTGGCGTTTCTGTCGTCTCTTCCGAATTCTTGGGGGAGGAGGTACCTCTCACCCCTACTACCCTATTTCCCGTAGTCCCCCATGATAACCAAAGCCCCATAGGTCAAAACAGAAACCCAAGCCACAAGGATGGAGCACGAAAGGGACGGTCAAGCCGCCAAAGACGCAGCTATAGAAGCGGAAGCGATAGCCCACGAGAAAGAAGAAAAGGCAAAGAAGGAGAAGAAGCAGGGGGCAAACCCTTATACCAAAAACCCCATCGTCGTTATCAACGCTGCTAGCATTGCAAGTGTGGCAGTGCTGTTGATGATTGGGGCGTACAAGAAGCGCCAGGCGGGAGCGCTCACTTGGAAGCTTGTAGGACTTTGGACTGCAGGTTTGATGGCATTCGGGACGGCGGATTATTTTGCTTCTAGGTATGGAATACCTGTCTTGCGGTTAAGGGAATGATGAGAAGCTGGAGGCTAATGGTTGGCGTAGTTATCTGTTCAAGAAATATCCGCTAAAGAACAAATAAGCCGCTCTACCAACAGCACGAAAGGGCGATGGTGGGCGGAGGCGGAAGGTGATGGACAGGCGGAGCTCGTAGAGTTAAACATTTGCCTTCCTCTGTTGACTTGCGGTCTTGTTTTCATCCTCTCTTCTCTTCTCTTCGTTTTGGGTATCAAATCTTCAGCAATTGAACTTTTGTAGCCCCTTCTCTTCTCTTCTCTTTTTTTCCTGCTTCTACCCTTTAGATCCTCAGGCCTTTCTATTCTCCACACCTAGTTAGTTACTGAATACACACTACCGCCTGGAGGATAAATCTGGATTGGAATATGTCTTCCGTGATTTAGTTCGTAGCACGTGAAGACGCTCTATGACATGCTCTAACAACAAACGGAACGTGGCGTAACTTTGGTAGTAACGTAGGGAAGAGCTCAATCTTATGGCTTTGATCTAATTTTGTTTCAAATACCAGTCGGCTGCAACAGGCACGGTAAGAGCGTCAGCCCAGTGTGATACCTACTAAAAACACCGTGCTCGGGCAACGGAGACGCGTGGTTCTGTCACTCTAGTTCGGGTTGATATTGTATAAAGTCCTATATAATATTATGTCGTGTGAGTGGCATAACTGACAATCTTTGTTCCCGACAATCGAGGTCGTTTAGTGAGTGTACGGAGGCCAAAACACACCAAAATTGCCGGTCCTTGAGCCATTATATTTCCACAGATATTTTGGAACTTGACTTTGGAAGATTTTTCAAAAAAAATATAGCTCATATCCGAAGCATAAGTATATATATTTATTCCAGGTTTTTTGTCTATAGTTTGTGCAGAGCAGTGGGCACATGGACTGTATAAAAACCCCGGTCCCGGCAGATACTTTGTGGGAAAGGACATCCCAACCAACTTCTCACTGCTCTGGAAAAAAATTTTGAGAGAAAAAAAAAAAATCGCACACATTTTTTTTATGTGAGTGCCATTATTATTATAATAATATTATTATGGATAGCAAATTGTTTTTAGAATTTTTTTCTTTTTCTATGCTGTTTCCGCTTATGGTGGTTGGATAATATGATAGCCCGAAAACTAAACACCGAGTGACTCCTTGTGATTGCACAAAAGATTCACAATGCGTCATAATAATCTGAGGGGCATTCACGCCCCGGCCCTATCACAGGGAGGGCAGAAAAAAAGGAAAAAACAAAAACATCACAGATAACTTACGGGGTTGTAGTGTGGGCTGGGGTGGGTGGGAAAAGCTGTTGCTGGGAGTCGAGCCCAGATTATGGGGATCGGAATGCCAGGTGCTAGCATTACACTGTGGAACCGGGTTGTGTGAAGTTGGGTTTTGCGGGGTTTGGTAGATGGTGATTAGGAGTGAACTTGGATGGGTGTGAAAATTGTCATAACTAAAAAAAAAGCCAAAAAATAAATCGTACATTTTCTTTTCCATACAAGGTATATATATAGTATATAATACACTCCTCTCCTCCTCTCCTCCTCCCCTGTATGTTAGACTTAAACACAGACCTCCCCGGCACGGCTAACCCCTCTACTCCCCTCTGTAAGCCTTAGGGCCTCATCAATACTCTCGACAAAGTGCTCCTTGCCGCCAACCCTCTCCATAATCCCGCTCGCAACGAAGCCCATCCAAAGGCGGGAATCCACTTTGGGCGCTCGGGAGAACCACACGGCGACGCCCCGCTTCACGTACCCATCCACTATCTCGCGGAGGACCTGTGTGCCACTGCCGTCCATGCGCTTCACACCCTTCACATCGAATATCACGTTATTCGTGCCACCGCCTCCGGCAGCGCTCCGACCCCGGAGCCTGGGTAGCGAGGGGTGTGCGCGCGCGTCGCCGTAGCGCTCAAGCCTTCGTAGGCGGTTCTTTAGTTCGCCGGTGTTGGCGAATGTTAGTGCTTCTGTCATCTTCACGATTAGGCAGCCTTCGACTTCTTCCAGCTCTGAGTCGGGGACCTCCTCTGCAGACTTGAAGGTGTCTGTCCCCGGCACGCGACCGAGGATCTCGATGCGCGCATGCGTGCTATTGCGGACTACGTGGATTAGGGAAATGCCGACACCGATTGCGATGCCGGTTTCCAGGGACCAGATTATTGTGGTCAGGAATACTAGCAACATTGTTGCTAGGTCTCCGTATGCGTGGATGCGGTAGAAGAAGGAGATGTCCTCGGGGGCTTCTTCAAGGAGGCTTACGGCTACTACGGAGATCATGGCGCAGAGGACGCAGCGCTATGGTATTGTCAGACCTGGTGGTAGGGGGTAAAGGGGAGGGCTTACCGGAAGGTAGTAGAAGTATGGAAGGACAAAGTAGACGCAGAGGATTGTGAGTGTGCTTAGGACCATACTGCTAACGGGTGTTCTGCCGCCGGTGGCTTTGTTGACTTTACTGCGACCATACCCACCGAATGCTGGAAGGGCCTGAAAGCACCCGCCTAGCATGTTTGCTGTGCCTAAGGCTATGAGCTCTCTGTTTGAGGAGATGTTGATGTCGAGCGTTGTTCCCAGACTCTTGGCCGCCACAACGGATTCAAAGAATCCCAGCACGGATATCAGGAATGCTGTTGACAGGGTTTCCCTAAGCTTGGTAACGTGCTTTAATTGAAACGGAAAATGGAACTGGAAAACGCCGGAGGATGTCTCCACGTCCCCGAGAATCTCAAGTCCCTGCTCATTCCAGCGGAGCACGTATGTGAGGATCGCCGAGAGCACCACGACGAGGAAACGGTCGGGAAGAAAGACGATGTATGGTGCTCGCTTTTCTAGCTTCTTCTTTAGGTAACGGCCGATTATGATTATGCTGAAGGATACAGCTGCCACGGCGAAGGTCAGGCCGTGGGCGCTTTTGAAGTTTGTTACCAGCCAGACTGCTTTTGTGAATGTGCTGGCGTGGGTGATGCCATGCTCCTTAGCGAGACGGATCAAACCTGCTTCTGGCTATCTGCTGGTTAGCATCGAGGGGTTGATGCGGAAGGGGGGGACATACAATTGACTGGTCAACAAAGATGACAAATCCGACAGCCGAGATAAAGCCCCGCAAGAGCGGCCGACTGAGGACACTGTCCAAGAACCCAAGTCGGACGAAGCCAGCTACGAACGCAATTAATCCAGTCATAGCGGTAATAAGCCCCTGCCACCTCATCAGCACATCGCTATACACAAACTGCAGTCGCACCTCACTGTCCCAGATGGCCAAAATCTAAGGAATCTGTCCGGGACAGCGAATTATCCGGGACAGCGAGTTAGGTGCAAAACAATTTAAGATCCAGAGAATTTCATCCGGGACAGCGGGGGATCCGGTAGAGTGAGGTCCGGGGCAGCGAGGTGCGACTGTACGTCGCAATCATACATACCGCAAGTTTGGCATTCTGGGAATCATCCCCGTCGTGATCATCGAATGGAGCTCCGTGATGCTCGTTCGTTAACCGAATTGCCGAGCCCAAGAGGAGTGACCCGGCAGCCTCAGGGCCAACAGCCATAGTAGGGCAAGATCCGAGAAGCGAGTAAACCTAGGCCCGGTTAGCTGCGTCACGTAGGCAAGAATTTCAAGTTCCCATACCAACGGCTGAATGGCGAACGCATACAACCCATGGATAGGCGGTAAATACGCCAGATTCGCCGAGAGCGAGAGTGCCATAGGGATGTAGAATGAAGCCATAGTCACTGTTGTGGTACCCCATTGTTAACCGCTAACTTGGCCACCCCCCCCCCCCAAAGAAAAAAAAATAGAGAGTGTAAAGATGAAATTTTATGAGACAAGAATGGAATAAAAGACCCGAGGGAACAAACCTCCGGCAACGACGTCTCCCAGTAAGTAACTCCACTTATACCTCCCGACCCAACCGATACATGGTATGTAGTAACTCATGTACATGAGCCATGGCCTCTTGACCCCCACATTTTCTGCCAACTCTGCAGTTGCCGTAGCTCGCTTGAGGAAGGTTCCGCGCGGGGAAAGACCTATGCGTATCGAGTCGGTGGGTTCCGGTCCTGTGGTCACAGGGACGACGCGAGGAGAGCCTGGGCGGGAGTCGCGGAAGTGCTGGGAAGTGAAGGTACCATGATCAGTACTTCCTTCGGAATCACGAAGCAGCCGGGTGAGTGGGTTGGGGTCGTGATGATGGGGTCTCCCGGGTTTGTTGGGGTTGGACATTGTCGGGGAGAGGGGGTGTGACAAGGAAGAGGAAGAGGGGGAGGTATATAAGGAAGGAAGAGACAGGCAAACCCTTGGCTATGTGGGGTCGCTCATTAAGGAAGAATGTACCAGATGGAATGGAGGGTCCTTCACAGTAGCCTTCGAGGGGAGAAGGCTGTGTGAAGTGGAGTGGTGAGGGGTGGAGGGGCGGTATGAAGGAGGAGGGGAAAAGAAAAACAAGTGAAGTTCACCCTGGTCTTGGGGTATTATAGATAATTCTTTTTTTTCCCCGGCTCTTTTCTTCCTCCCTTCTCCCGCTTCACGGCTTGTTTTACCGGGTTGATCTCGTAACGCCAACACGAAAAATAATAACGCTGGGCAGTAACGCATAATGAACCCTGCATTCGACATCCAAACTTTTTTACTTTTTTACTTTCCCCACATGACATGAGTTAAGGTCATCATGCAAATATCTTTTGACCAGTAACCGTGGTGGCGGTCTCTCACATCAGCTTTAATATATCACTTGAGTAACGGAGCTCCCCCCAGATCGCATAAAAGACCCAAAATTGGCATCTCATTCTCCGTTACTCGAATATTTCTCATCGGGAAAGCCTTCACAGTTTGTCAATCGCCGATTTAAGCGAGGTATCATATCTTTGATGATGCCGGCAACAGATGAGCCGCAATCGGGGGCCCAACAACCGGGCGGTAAAACACTGCGGGCGCATAACATAGCACTCGGCATTGTACGAATACTCTCGCGTGCTTGTGCATCACATAGTCGGTAGTTTTTCAGTTCCCCACGAGTACCGCGCCTAGGATAGTAACGCTGGCGGGGTTACTCCCGCTCTATTCAGCTCCGCTATCGCCCCAATTAAACCCGGATCAAGGCTGGCACAATGCTATACTGTACTGTACTAGTACTGTACGAGTACGTGCTCCCAGGTGTCCAATTTTGTCCAGTAGATGAGTCATATCTTCCAAATTCTAAAGCGATTCGATTCCGTAGATAAAAAGCTAAAGAAGCACCGGTAGACCATCTCACGGTAGCGCATATTCCAAGGGGCCCTTAGCTAATCTACCCGCTCGACTACGGGTATCCATATTCTCATATTATCACCCAATAGCGCCCCAAAATCATGGCGTCATCACTTGCCCCCCACCTCTTCACCCCTCTCCAATCGATCTCCGCCCCGACAAACGTCCGCGGCACGGTGGTGCTTACCGCACCCTCAATAACCCACCTGTCTGACCTCTTCCACTCGCGGAATGAAGTCCAAAAGAGCCCGCAACCACCGCACATCACGCTTATCATAGAGTCCGAGAACAGAGCCCTCACAGACAGCGCCCTAGCAACGTTATCAAAAATTGACACTTCGAAAATATACCCCCTGGGCGTGTCAAGCCGTTCCGGGGTAACCCTCATACCGGTACTATGGACCGCCGGAAACGTCTGGCGAGTAAAACACGGCCTTCCAGCCAAGGATTTTCACATCACTCTGAGCGCGAAGGGCGAGCATGATACTAACAAGGCGATTTGCTCGACCATGGCAGGGGAAATTGAAGGAGGCGGCTTCGTTAACGGCATATTAGTTCCGAATGGGTTGGATGTTGAGGTTTTGGATCAATTATATTTATCCTCTCACATTCGTAATGAGGAGATTGCATCACGGCTGAAATGGGCAGAGTACATCATAGCCTCTCATCAGGAGGATGAACGCGGGTATCTGAGACTTGCGGATTTGGCGTACAAGAATGCCTGGTGGAAAATGGCGATGTTGGGCTACTACGCTGCGTTCACACGCTCATCCCCGATCGATGGGGTAGCTGGGAAGAGGAGAGAATATTACCTGGGGAAGATTGTCTCTTGTGGAGAACATACTGAATTTGGACCGTTCTTAACAGAGGAGGAATTGAGTCAAATATCTACCACTCTTTCCTCAAGTCAGGTGAAAGATAGCCTCCTCCAACTCTGGCCCCCAGCCTCCGGCTTGGAACTGCCAGAGGTCCAACCCGGACCTACAGCGATCACCAGAATCCGCTACCACATCCCTCCTGGCCCGGAATTCCCGCAGCTCCCCAGATTCTTCTCTTGGCTTGTGCCCTTCGCCCTAGCCGGGATGTCAAGCCCTCGCTCGGGAGAGGACATCCAGAACCTCTCAAGCATGGGAATCACCCACGTAATAACGCTAACCTCCGAAACTCCGCTGACAAAAAGCTGGTTTAACGTGCGTATCCGTAATGCCTTGATACCGGTGGAAAATTACCATCCCCCAACGATCCAGCAGACCGACAGAGCGCTACGCATAATCCTCGAGGAACCATTCTACAACCCCGTGTCCCCAGGCGCGACACTAGTCCACTGCGGCGGTGGAAAAGGTCGGGCGGGGACAGTCCTCGCCTGCTATCTAGCGCTATACGGGTTCACCCCTCCAAGACTCACATCTCTAAAAGACCCACCAAAGTTCTCGGCAAAGCAAACGATAGCCCTCATTCGCACCTTACGAGATGGGAGCATAGAAACTAAGGAACAGGAGAAGTTCATAGAAACCTACGTCTCTACGGCCTGGGGGCGCTACGGGCGAGGTGAGCCCCTCATCGGCGACGGCGGACTCGTTCCCGAACCCTCCTCGGGCATGCTCGAGATAACCGGCGACATGTCAGACCCGGACATGATCCTGCTGATTGGCCTCCCAGGCGCCGGCAAATCCGAGTTTGCGCGTCTATGTAGACTACGCGATCCTGCGCTAACGGTGCTCTCCCCGGACACGATAACCCAGGAATCGCCCTCGGCAACAGGCACCGCTTCCGCACGAAAAGTCTGCGAAAACGCCGTCGGCGCATTCAAAACGGGGGCTAGTTCGGGCGGCCATAGGAAGGTGCTACTGCTTGACCGGTGCAATCCCACCTCCTCCGAGCGGAAGTCCTGGGCGCAATTATTCACAGCAGGGGGGAAGGTGATTGCGGTGTTTCTCGATTACCCACCCGAAGTGTGCCGATCGCGGGCGGAAAACCGCGGTTCGCATCCCACGCTGCCGCCATACCGTGCCGCGAGGGCGATAACCAGCATGCAGGCCGCCATGCAGGCTCCCACCCTGGCGGAGGGATATTCCGGCATCGCGAGGGTCACGTCAATACCCTCTGCTAGGGAGCTAGCGGACACGCTCTTCAAACCCCTACCCATGAAAAAGTTCCCCAGGACCCGGCATCTACTCAACCTCGGCAGTGCAACCCGCGACGACCTGATTATTCCCGAGACCGACCTTCCTAGGTACTTCTCCCGCCGCGTGACCATCGAAGAAAAGATCGACGGGGCAAATCTGGGCTTCTCACTCTCGTCCGATTTGTCTGTACTTGTGCAGAATCGCTCGCACTACGTGAATGCTAGCGACGCTGCCCAGTTCGGGCAGTTGGATCGGTGGCTGGGCTTGCATGGCCCTGCTTTGATCTCCGTGTTGCATCGTGACCCCACACTCCCGGAGAGGTTCATTCTGTTCGGTGAATGGGTTGTTGCGCTGCATACAGTGCATTACACTGCGCTCCCGGACGCCTTCTTGGCATTTGATCTGTATGATCGCCTTGAAGATAGATTTGCCACGCCCGAGATTTTGAGGAGCGTGCTTGCTAGGAGCGGGATTAATGCTGTGCCGATTCTGTGGGAGGGTGTGCTGGACGAGGGGGAGTTGTTGAAGTTTTTGGACCGGAAGAGTGCGTTTGGGGAGGAAGCTGTTGAGGGGGTGGTTGTTCGGTGGGATTCCGGCGAGAGGGCAAAGGTGGTCAGGAGTGGGTTTGTTGCTGGGAGGCATTGGAGTAAGAATACATTGGTTAAAAACGGAGTAGTTGGGTGGAGCGAGTGATCTGGTGTGACAGCGGCGCCCACCCCGCATTGTGATAGTAATAGAATTAGCGAGCCACGGAGTTTCCATCATTTACGCAAACGAGCAGGAAAATAGAAGCAGGCTTGAGATTCCAGGCCTGTGGCGAGGACCTTCTCGGAGTTTGCAAAAAACTCAGGTCCTGCTGGGAGTCGAACCCAGATTACGGGAATCAGAATCCCGGGTGCTAGCCATTACACTACAGAACCGTTGCCACGTTTTTAATGTATGACATAATAAGCAATACAGTATGCCAGATTCAGAAACTATCAGGTGACAAATGCATTTCCCCCTGGATTCAATTTGAGGTGTGCGCGAATAACCCCCCTTTGCAGCTCTCACACAAAATTTATTATCCACATAAGCCAAGCCTAACAAGAGAATACGGAACCCATAGGATGCACTACTGTTTAGATTTTCAGAAATGTAAGCACCTAACCTGGGGCAGAAGCTGCCAACTCCCCTATTGACGATCGATAATTACTACGCAGCTTAGCCGTGAGCAGCAGCTTTCTTCAGCTATGATATCGCGATATCGTAAAGCTGTGCTTCACTCAGGTATCCGAATCCTTCCCGGGAGCCTCACCTGCCGGACGCTGGAGCCACTACTTATTAAAGGAATCCATTGGGAAACACAGTTGCAAGTATTGATAGCGCTTGGTCAAGATCGGGTTTGGAAATTTATATGGTGCCGCTCTCGCTTATCAAACCTCAGGGAAGGTGCCAATGCTCATGATGCGGGACCCGACAGTCGGGCACCAACCCCAAATGTACCCGAGAGGATGGGATACCTTTCTAAATTCGCTTGTGAGTTGGGACCACACAGGGCTTAGCCGTAGGCCATTAAATCCCTCTTTATAAACTAGATTAAGAGATTCTTGATAGGGGAGTTGAAGATCTCCGGATTCCCTTTTCGTTTATTTTTTTTCTCGAATCACTCAATTGTTTGCTCTTCATTTTGTTTATTTGACACTTTCTTAGGACGTAATGTTGTAGTAGTTGGGGGGGGGATCTCGTGAGTGCTTGGTTGCCTTCAGGGATGGGGGGCGTGCTATGCCATATGTCGCGAGGGGTTATTGGATGTCTTTAGGGTATCAATGTAGCTTCTACTGCACTGACAGTCCTCTATCTTGTTAATTGTTTTTATACTCATTGGAGAGACTGTCTGGTATCATATATTTTATCTCGTAGAGTTGGTTACGGAGTGGGCGGGGCTGGGGGGTGGTATGGGTAGCTAGTAGCAAGGTCCACTAATCACCTCCGAATTCACCTCCGGAAGGGCTGGGGAGGGGACGAGGGCACAGCTGATGGGTATAAGGCTGTTCACTAAGCCATACGGTATCGATTATGGTAATCGGACCACCATTATAAGTTTAGAAGCTTATATAGTTTTATACAATCGCATTAAGTATCATTGTCCTATCGTACGAGGTATACTAGGAAAAAAAGTTATGTATACAAGGCAATAAATAGGGAGGGGTAACATCCGCCTTCCCAAGGAAACAGAAGTAAATAAAAAACTTTTTTTCTTCCTATTACGTTTTATTTTACTTTTTTTATTTTATTTCTTTGCCAACCCCCGTCCCATTTGCTTCTGCTACCCGCCGATCGCCAACCTTTAAGGTCTAGAGTCGGATTCTACCACCTCGTAGCAGGATTGTTAAACCCCACAGCCCTATTGATGAGGGCTAAGTTCTACAATCTCCCAGTTCCCATAGGGCAGGATTTCTTTAATTCTCCTGCCCTACATGACGGATCGTTCAATAATAACTGATTGTCAGCATGGATTGAACTCCTGGGCTCCCGCTATTGCGACAGGAGTGTTAACCACTGCGCCAGCTAGGTATTTCATGAAAGTTAACCTGGGAACTAATACTTATCCTACTGGAAGCCCGACTTTGGGATTTTAATAGGTAGGTAGTGTGTCTCTTCTCAAGTTGCAGGTAGATTTCAACGGAGGTGTTTCTTACTCCTTAGGTGTTTAATGAGAGATTCTCGGTGGTATAAAAAAGAAACAGTGGTTTGTGCGTTTGTTCCTCTTGTAAGATACGGCTAGCAAAGTCCCACTCGAGACCTCGGGCCTCCCTACTTTCTCCCATGTGTGTTATCTCACTATAGTCTTCTGCTCGTTCTAGTGTTTTGTGGAGGTTTTTTTCCTTTTCTTTCCTTCTTGCTTGCATTCCGCCCGGCTTTCTAGGGATGCCTCATTTCTGCTTGGCGGGGGTGGTTCGCTCCCAGCAAGCAAGTAAGCATTGTGGTATAGATCAGATAGTATTTTGAGATAGAACATTTAGGTACGACGTACAGTACATATTAGACATAGCTGTACATTTATCTGAACAGCACATTATAAGTTATACTGTTCATCTATTATTCAGTTAAGGGAAGAAGAAAAATGCGAAAGGGGGTTTACAGCCAGATAAAGTTGAACATGAAAAAAGTAGACCTTCTTGCTGTATGATAATAGAAAAATTCCCCTCACTAGACTAAGCTCCGACTCGTTAATAGAAACTCATAAATCCTCACTCGACTGTAAAAAGAAATACCATAGGGCGGTGGGTATGGTGACATATGTGCGCTCGCATTTCGTGGGGTTTCCTTCACCAACAAAGCTGATATCTAAGGGAAATCATCATCCTAAAAGGGAAGGGGCGGCGGCTATTTCCACAGGGTGGTGTCTCGTGGGGTTTAGATCGTACCGGGAGCCGCCGGTTGGCGAGACTGGAGCAGCGATACCACTCTCATATTGCCATAGCTAGCAGCGATCGAGAGGGGTTGACTTCTCCCTGCTCGAGTAGTATTTTCACCACTCCCTCATGTCCATACCAAGCGGCATGCGAGAGCGGTGTTTGGCCGTCATCATCTGGCTTGTCCGGGCTGACCTCTTCCCGCTCGAGCAGTATTTTCACCACACCCTCAGATCCTGTCTGGCCAGCATACGAGAGCGGTGTTCGGCCGTCATCATCTTGCCTGTCGGGATTGACCTCTTGCCGTCCGAGCAGAATTTTCACTACTTCCTGGCATCCATTCCAAGCGGCATACAAGAGCGGTGTTTGGCCATCATTATCTGGCTTGTCGGGATTAACCTCTTGGTGTCCGAGTAGTATTTTCGTTACTCCTTCATGCCCGGCCTCAGCGGCATGCGAGAGCGGCGTTCTGCCGTCATCATCAGGCTCGTCGGGGCTAACCTCCTCCCGTCCGAGCAGTATTTCGACCACTCCCTCATGTCCAAACCAGGCGGCAAACGAGAGCGGTGTTTGGCCGAAATGATCTGCCTTGTCGGGATTGACCTCCCGCTCGAGTAGTACTTTCACCACTCCCTTGTGCCCACGCTGGGCGGCTAGGGAGAGCGGTGTCCTGCCGTTAAAATCTGGCTTGTCGGGGCTGACCTCTTTTCGTCCGAGTAGTATTTTCACTACTCTCGCGTGTCCATACCAAGCGCCCACGTGGAGCGGTGTTTGACCGCTCCAATCCGGCTTGTCGGGGTTGACCTCTTCCCACCCGACAAGTATTTTCACCACTTCCTCGTGTCCGTTACGAGCAGCCCATGCGAGTGGCGCGTGAGCCTGACCGTCTTCATTGTTGGTATCGTAGCATCCAATTTTTACCAGAGCAGCTACCACCTCCCCGATTCCGAAGAATGATGCGCAGTGTAGTCCACTGAACTGATGGGGAGTATGCATATACTCGATGAATGATTCTCCTGCTTGTGATAAGAGAAATCTGGTGGATTCTTTACCGTAATTCTCCTTTAATAGCTTCAGCGCAAGTGATCTCGCACAATCCGAGAGTTCCCTTTTTGCATGCACTCCCCAGTATACAGAGCAGTATTCTAGGAACGGCGCGCCCTGGGCGCCAATAAAGAGTTCGGCCGAAAGGGCTTTCACCTGTTGGAAATTCAGATAGGTCAGGCAGATTTCAGCTATTGCTGAGTGGGGTCTACTGAATATATCGGAGTGAGCGGAAAGGTACTCTTGTAGAGTAAAGTGGATCAATCGCACGATTGACGCCTCCTTATCTACAGTGATAAGCCCTTGACAACAGCCAACCAACGTCGATATCGAAGGGACGTTGTCAGGATTGAAATCGGTGGAGCCTAGCTCGACTGCAAGGGCGTAGCAAAGTTCATGCGCTTGCAACGGCCGTTCCGCATGACTGATCCACATTAAGGCTGCCATCCCGAGTCTTGATTTGTCCCCATCCTGCGCCTTTATCCGTTCTATCGTAACACTGTAAACATCCCCCAACTCCAATCCTCCTATTATCCTATTGAGTCTTTCTCGTCTGCGGTGGATCGTCGATTCATGTAAGATTGCATCAATGTTTAGGGAGACGAGTAGAAACCTAGATACATATCTATTAGCAGATGGTGTGGGGCGGGATTTCTAGGTCATTGCCCCTACGCACATTTCCGACATGTTTTTAGGAATCTTCTCTAGAATGTCTGCCTCTAGGCTCTGGTTCATCGCATCTGGGGTTTCGTCCTCGCCTAATCTAATACGGAGGTATCTGATGATATCGACTTTACTGGGGCCTATAGATATTATCACTCGCTGGGTAAGACGCTTTTCGATTTCGGCTCGAATATGGGGCCTTCCGGTGATGAATATTCTTGTTCCGGGTGACTTCTGGAGAATTTGTTTCACCGAATCTAGGACTTTGACTCGATGCACCGCCGCACATTCGTCTAGAGCGTCGATACATACAAATATGCGCTGAGAGGACGTGATGGCCTGTAGCATCTTTACGATATCAGGGAGTTGTGGCCCCCGTCCACCAATGACCCTTTTCTGCTTTTGGAAGGCCTGTGATATTTCCTCCGAAATCCTTTCCATTCCGCTAACTATCTGTTTCAGCAAGGAACCTAGCATACTTGTTGCAGACTGTTCCTTTCGGGCCGCAAAGTCGAAGTAAAAGCACGCAACAACTGTGTTTTGATCCCCGGCCTGGTCGCCCAATCTGTCCACCACCAGCGAACTGACATCGCGGCCCGTTAGAACTGACTCTCTTTCTTCGCTGCCCCGAGAGAGATCCTTGTTACCTGATGAATGTCTTGCCGGCCCCCGGATCTCCGTAGCAAAACAAGACTGCGTTATCACCTTCACCTCCCACACTCCGGTCATGCCAGCTTCTGAATTCTTCGGTTTGCATGAGCCATTCTCCCACATTTTCGACGCGGCGCTCTTGAAGATCCCGATGGCGCAATCTGGGCTCGAGGGGTGATAGCCAGGCCAGGAGCTGGGACCGATCGTCGGCAATAGTACAGTTGTTCCACACATTATTAAAAGCGTTCGTATTATTGAAACAGTTTGTGCTATCATTGATGTGATATTGAGACATTTTTCGTTCTCTGCTGCTCGGACTGCGGGTGTTATTGAATTCGGTCAGACGAAGATATTTCTGGGAGCTGGGTAAAAGTGGGGTCTCTTCTTCAGCCCTGTTGATGCATGAGGGGTGTGTAACCATGCCACCAATAACTTGTGAAACAAATACCATACTGGTTACTACCGCGCTGCAGTACTCGAGGGGGTATTAAAAATCGGAAAACATAACCCTTGTCTCTATAAAGAATTGTATGGAGTCGGGGGGAATAGTTTTTCGGTTTTTCGTGACCCCTCTGGATAGTACTTTGGGTGTAGAGGTAAGTTCGGCAGATGTGGCTCGAAGAATTTCAATATTTTTTTGGAAGCCAAGACTTAACAATACTTTAATAGGCACCGGAAGAATTATATAGTACTCTATAAGTATTCTGTTAAGCAGAGACTTCAGACATATCTCCTTCTGAGTCCTTGTCCATCACATACATTTCCTCCCACCATGAACAAGCGCCCGGAGGATATGCCAACCAGATAATGCACCTGAGAATTTACTGCATCCCATATCAAGGCGAGCCAACGGTTCAACAAAGCACCTGTACGATTCTTGCACTATGAAGTTTATGGGGATTTTTGCTTCATTGAGCCCTTGTTTCGCAATGGACTTACTGTACTTGAGCACTGCATTAGGAGATGGCATGAAAATTAAGGTAGCTGTCACCTGAAGGAAGGCATCACCGAAAATGTTCAGTCTCGGCGAATACCTGGAATTTCTTTCTTGCGATCTCAGACACTGAATGCCTAGAGATTGAAGTGCTGAAGAACTGTTCCGTTTGAATTGTGACCCTCCAGGATATTTCCACACAGCATTGCGCAAATAGGAAAAATAGATATCATTAATCCACCTGATTTTGGTAATTATTGGGTATAAGATGGAGACACTCTATAGGGTCCTTGTAACGAACCTTTATCACAAGGAATCGATCGTATAATCTCTGGTGGGGCTGTTGAGAAATGGTCCTCTAGGCAGAGGTATGATACGAGGGATTTGGTTGAGGCTTCCTACTCACTATTGCGTATATGGGAGCGTACGCGAAAGTGTATAGCCCACATCATGGGTGTGTTATCACCACAGGGTATACTTATACCGTTCATGTTCCACTTAGCTAGCTAGCGAACCAAATCAACAATCTTCAGCCGCACAACAAAACGTCCAATCCTTGACAGGGACACCTGGAGGAGGGACACACTATCGGTCGGAAAAACGCTGCGGAGCTGTAGGTTTTTGGGTCGTAGTTACCCAGCCATCCTCGGATGGGACCTTGTGGAGAAATAAGAGCAGAGGTCGACTGGTGTGGAAAGCTCTTATCATAGATAAGAGTAAAGACTCTGCTCAATTTTTGTAGCACAGTTTAGAATTAGATGCCGTGGCATGTGACACTTACCTGTGTTGGAGCCTAGAGGAAGCATGGAAGGATAGAGAGGTAAAGGCGCAATTTCAATATCTAAGCACAGGAAAACTCTTGGACGAGGTGGATGTGAGAGAACTTGTTTATTCTCAGATGCGCGCCGCTGCTAACTAAATAGGACTAACATGTGCGCGCAACCAGTGGTTTACCCTCAACAAAAACACGGAGGAAAGGTGGATTAATTGGCTGCCCCTTCTATCTGCTAGCTAGGGACGGGCCGGGAGATATATACAGGGAGTGTTCTCCATATAACTAAGAAATATAAGGGGAAATATAGTAGGAAAGATAAGTATGAATCATGCTTGGCCCTGAAAACCTGTGAAGGAAATCCCAATTAAAATACACAAAAATCTGTGATAGTGTGAGGAAATTATTATAAATTAAGGGATTCGAAAGGATGAATAAATGACCTCTAAACTATCCTTAATGCTCCAAACACCAGATAAGAAAAAATGCAAATAAACTTTTTCAATCATTATCGTGAAATGTTGATGAAATCCTTGTAATTATGCCTTAGCTGTAGCAATGTCTGCTGTGTACAGTACAGGTAAGGCCTGGGGCGCAAGCCAAGCAGACATATACACTATTGTCAGGAAAATATACATATTATGATACTAAGAGTAATTTGGTCGATATTTGGCTATAAGGTAGTTTTAATAGCTCCAGCACACGTGATCTCGCGCAGTCCGAGAGTTCCCTTTTTGCATGGACCCCCCAGTATACTGAACAATATTCAAGAAAGGGTGTGTTGTCGGCATCGAAGGAGGGAGTGGCCGAAAGGGCTTTGAATTGTTGGGAATTCAAATAGGTCAAACAAATTTCGGCCATTGCCGAGTGAGGTCTGCTGAATATATCGGGATGACCGGAAATATACTCCTGGAGGGTAAAATGGACCAACCGTACAGTTGATGCCTCCTTATCTACAACAATAAGCCCTTGGCAGCAGGCAACTAATGTCGACACAGAGGGGACATTGTCAGGATTGAAATCGGTGGAGCCTAGCTCGACTGCAAGGGCGTGGCAGAGCTCATCCGCTTGCAACGGCCGTTCCGCATGGCCGATCCATATTAAGGCTGCCATCCCGAGTCTTGATTTATCCCCAGCTTGAGCCTTTATCCGTTCGATCGTCGCACTGTATGCATCTCCCAACTCTAATCCGTCTGCCATTTTATTGAGCCTTTCCCGTCTCCGGTGGATCGTCGATTCATGTAAGATTGCCTCGATATTTAAAGAAACTAGTAAAAACCTGAATGCATATCTATTAGCGGATAGTGTGGGGATTCCTAGTGCTATTGCGGCTACGTACATTTCCGACATATTTTGGGGAATCTTCTCCAGAATGTCTGCCTCTAGACTCTCGTTCATCGCATCTGGAGTTTCGTCTTCGCCTAGTCTAACACGAAGGTATCCGACGATATCGTTTTGCCTAGGGCTTACATATACACTTATCACTCGCCCAACAAGACGCTTTTCGATCTCAGCACGAATATGAGGCCTCCCAGTGATGAATATCCGTGTGCGCGGGAACTTTTCGAGGATTTGTTTTAGCGAATCAAGGAGCTTCACTCGATGCGCCGCCGCAAATTCGTCTAGTGCATCTATGCATACAAATGTAGGTAGTAGGGACGTGACGCTCTGTAGCATCTTCACGATGTCCGGAAGTAGAGGTCCACGCCCACCAACGGCCTTTTTCTGCCCCCGAAAGGCTTGTGATATTTCCTCCGCCGACGATCTGCTTCAGCAAGGAACCCAGCGTACTGGTCACGGACTGCTCCTTTCGGGCTGCGAAGTCAAAGTAGAAACACGTAACAGCCATATTTTGCTCCTCAGCCTGATTGTACAACCTGTCCACTACCAGCGAACTGACACTGCGGCTTGTTAGCACTAATTATTTTCTCCTCTCCACCAAGAGGGAATCTCGTTACCTGATAAATGTCTTACCGACCCCCGGAGCTCCATAGCAAAACAGGACTGCGTTATCACCATTATGTTTCCCACTCCGGTCATGCCAGCTTCTGAATTCCTCAGTTTGCATGAGCCATTCCCCCACGTTCTCGATGCGGCGCTCCCGGATATCCTGATGCCGTAGCTTAGGCTCCAGAGGTGATAGCCAGGTTAGAAGTGGAGATCGATCATCGGCAATGGTATAGTTATTCCACACATTAAAAGAGTTCGTATTGAAGCAGTTGGTGTTGTCATGGACGGTGTGTTGAGACATCTTCCGCTCTTTGTTACCCGCACTGGAGGAGTTATTGGGTATGGTCGGTTGGTGACCTTCTTTGGTACTCGAAGGAAGGCAGGGGCTTTTCCCCGCCAAAGTGACACAGGACCATCACAATCTTGAATTGTCAGCGAATCATCGAACTCGAATGGCGCCACAAGAGGATTACCAATCCTGGTTGCGAATTTTCCCGCCCCAGATGCCCCAAGTGTATACGGCGATACAAGCTCAACCACCGGTACATGTACTCGAGTATATAATAGATAAGCTAGGATTGTAGACAAGGTGCGGCCACTATCGTGAGCATTTCGCACATCAGATTTAATTTGCGCCCGAGTGTCCAACACTGCAAAAACAATCACCGGCGGAAGCCACAATCATCTCAAGTGCTAATACAAGTACCACGGGCCCCAACTTAAGATACAAGGCTTTCCTACTCTATATGACAGAATCTCTCTCCCACCAGTGTTTGATCTTACGATTACGAATAAAAGTCACGATTTCTCCCATTAAGCGTCCGGTGCTCTAGGTAAATAAATCACGGGCTCCTTTCTTAACGCGAACGGTGATGATTTATTTACTAGTACGAGTAGTTAAGAACAGCGATAGCCCTTACGAAAGACTCCCAATGATGGCCAATGAGTGGATTTAACGATATACTCTAAGTTAGTCTGTTGTGCTCGTACGGTGTTTCATCTGCCTATGCCGATGATAGTCGGAAAACAGGATCCCTAAGGTATAGTACCGTTTCAGACCATCCCATCATTGCGAGCAAGAGCTTTCCAATATTTAGACTCATTACCTATAACCTTGCTGGGCTGCTTTAAGTTAGCTGCGGTGTTGGCCCTGTGTTTGTTCGCAAACTCACAAGGGGTTGCTACGGCGGCCCTAGTGACCGAGGGTCTAGAAACCTGTTTTTGGGCTCTAATCGATCTCAGGAGGTATAGGGATGGGATGCTTACTCCTGGATGAGATATTGGGTTGGGGTCACCCACGCCAACTATCCATCCCAAAGGTAAACCGGTCAAAACCGAAACCCTTATCAAATATAGCGTTTCGCAATAGGCGAGCCGGGATCGAAGTTCAAATCACTCCCGGAGCACTCCCACCTCAGATGCCGGGAATGCCAATGCAATCGCGTTCATAAAGCATCACTCGGTCATAAGAACTGTTAGAAATGATCCTGGCGGGCCGAGAACTTTAAGCGGTGGGCAGAATGAAGTGTTTGCAAGCCGCTTGATGGGTACGGATAGTACGGGAGAACTTTACTGAGCGTGAGAACAAGAGAGAGATTAAACGTTAATATGAGAGTTGTGTTAAGAGCAGTTTCGTTGGCTGTAGTTCACTGTGTAAAAAGAACTTGTTGAGTGGGGAGAGGAGAAAAGAAGCGAAACGAAACAGAAGGCAAAGACAAGCGGGCCCCGTAACCATGGCAGCCAAGTCAACCGTATGACTAAGCTTCGGGGAGCAACTCCTGATATCCAACAAGAACTCCAATTTCATTCCGGATCTGGAACCCAGCCCCGACAAGAGAGCCTCAACCACGCGTGCGCTAATCACGCCTGCGCTGATCACACCTGCGGCTCAACGAAACTTTGTGGCTTAGAATAACGTTTAAGGTTATGCCAAGTCATAAAGTTATGCTGAGTCACCAAGGTGTGTTGAGCCACACTGTGGAGTCACAAAGTTGTGTTGAGCCGCAAAGTTGTGGCAGGCACTCTTTACCTGTATCGTATTATTCGTAGAGTGCCCCAGGTTGTGAGCCGGCGAACATCCGGGGGTTACGGCCACAGCCGCAACCTTGGCACGGTTAATTCATACGGTGCAAAGCGTCTAAAGGTGGACCCTCCTGTGGAACAGCGATCCCGTGGCAACCGATCGGAATTGAGCCAAGAATTGCCAAGACATGATGAGTAAGGTGAAATTATACATGTTCAGGAATCAGATAAAACAGTGGATAAGGCAGAATTAAATACTTTATTTAATTATTATAACATTGTAAATGCAGGAAAAGAAGAGTAAAAGAATGGCTAACTGGGGCCTTGAGCCAAGGAAACACGATGATGACTTTTGGCTGTATTGAGGGCTGCTGTCTTCCCTGGAAGATCTGGGTGCTTTAATTGCCAGTTCATGAATTGCAGCACTTGGAAGTATCTTTCGATATCCTGACTACTCTTGGGAATTCTCTCCTTGTGCCTTAGCACACTTCGTATATCCACAACACCTGATTTGTTTAGATAGATTAGTCTAACACATCTCAAAGCTAGCTAACATTAGTTTCAAAATCATCATACCCTTTTTAAGAACTGTTACTCGAATCTCCTTTGCCACCATTGGCCATTTCTCCTCTACCAGTTTCTCTATATCTTCCCAATTGCCTTCTGCATCAACTAGACTCTGCTGCTCCTGCGCTATTCGTTGTTTCTCTCTCTCATTAGCTTTCTGGGCTCTTCGCCATAGCGTGCTTCGGGATGGCCCTCTTGTTGTACTTGAACTGGGTTCGGCATTCTGATGATGGGAGCTCAAATGGTTTAAACTGTAATCAGATTTGGCATGTGGATTGTGTGAGTGATTTGCTACCAAATTCTGTGGTTTGTTATTCGCATTCAAAGTGGATGTGCCTGATTCCGGTGAATCACATAGCTTTTTGGAACGGCCTCCTTCGGATCCAATAGTACGCATATGCTTGCGCTTTTTCTCAATGCGTGGCATAGCGATCGTGTCTCTGGATTGAACTTTGAATTGTTGATAATAGTCGTTGTATGTTAGGTTTATAACTTCCCAATTATTTAGTATTACCATATATTAGTCATCTATGCTTCACAGTATTTTTCAGCATGGTACTAGGTAGATTCTGTCCCTTGTTTCACTCTCACCAAAACTTTCACTTTTTAATCTTCTACTACATTTTTCTACAGCCTTTAATCAAAAAAGAAAAAGCGCTAGCTTCTTCTTCTTTCAAATAGCTTCATCTCAGCGCTTTTTTATTATTAAAATTTTGTGTTGTGGGTGACTAGTAGAGAATCGGGTTTGGCTTGTTCAGAGGGTCCGGTTTGAGTCAATTTGCACTATACCACAGTCTAGCAGACTAAAATACCATATGATTTCATAGAGAGAAAGAAATATGAAATGAAAGAGAAAGAAACCATTCATCCTACTTTCTCTCACTCCTCCAATTCACTAGTAGGTTGAACAGTACTGCACCTCAAGCTCCTTGATCCCTCTTCCCTCAACCCGTATGAGGACATCCCAATATGGGAGTTGAAAGACTCTCTCTTACTCTTCCCGGATGCATTCTCATAGAGATTGGGAGAGCGCTCTGATGTTGCCTTGTAGAATTTTGGCACGCAGTCCGGGGATGATTGCCGCCGGTCTTGTGAGGCTTACTGATGGCTATTCCACAGCGTTAACGCGGTTTCTGCTCGGGAGCCCTACAGTTCCTGAATACCTGTACTTGTATATAGAATATGATATCTTCTTAGAGGTTACCCTGCTGCTATGTTCTATGCTAAAAAATTCGTCGTGAGACGAGAGTGAGATTAATTAGTGAAATAAAGCCCCTGTGTGCTGATCTCACGCCACCCCCCATACTAATATCTATAGCGGGGGGAGCTAGCACGTGCTCGTTAAGTATGTTAACATTCAACCCGTTTGGCCATATCATTTATAGTAACCAGTCTCTCATTTTGGATACACTCTTTGTGTAGCAATTAACAATCGCCCCCTTGGGCTACCTTACACCGCTTATCCCCTATCTCATCAACGCCATATATACAGTGTATGTATCATGCAGGAGAGAGGAGAGAAAAGGAAGAAAGATTATACAAAAAAAAAAAAGACACGCGCGACAAAATTTACAGAAAATCAAATGATAGGATGAAAACTACAACCGATAAACCAGGGCTTCTCACAACAATAGAACTCGCCCCCCGCGAAGTCTACGGCTTGTAAACAGAAACTCATAGATTCTCGCCCGACGACGAAAGTAAAGCGCTAAAAAAGGATAGGAAAGTATAGTATATGCGCGCGTTGCGATTTTATAGGATGTCCCTCACCTACGCGGAGTGACTCCGAAGGACAAGTGGCGTGAGTAACTGACTCCGAAGGAGAGAGGGGAGCTTTTGCACGAAGGAGTGTCTCCTAGGCCTTAAATCGCGCTGGAGTTACGGTTTTGTGGGACTGCAGTAGGGCTGCCACCCCATTATGGCGATTCCTAGCAGCAACAAAGAGCGGTGTCCGGCCCCGACTATCCGGCTTGCCTTGGTCGACCTCTTCTCGCCCGAGTAATATCCTCACCACTCCCTCACGGCCAGACTCAGCGGCGTGCAGGAGTGGTGTTCGGCCGTGATTGTCTAACTTGTCAGGATTGACCTCCTCCCGCCCGAGCAGTATTGTCACCACTTCGTCGTATCCGTTCCAGGCGGCATACGAGAGCGGTGTTCGGCCGCGCTTATCTGTCGCATCGGGATTGATCTCTTCCCGTTCAAGTAGTATTTTCACCACCCCCTCGTATCCACCCCCAGCGGCATACGAAAGCGGTGTTCGGCCGCGATTATCTGTCACATCGGGATTGATCTCTTCCCGTTCAAGTAGTATTTTCGCCACCCCCTCGGATCCACCCCCAGCGGCATACGAGAGCGGTGTTCGGCCGCCCTTATCTGTCACGTCGGGATTAACCCCTCCCCGTTCGAGTAGTAGTTTCACCACCCCCTTGTATCCACGCCCAGCGGCATACGAGAGCGGTGTTAGGCCATAATTATCAGTCAGGTCGGGATTGACCTCTTCGCGTTCAAGTAGTAGTTTCACCACCCCCTCGGATCCACGCCCAGCGGCATACGAGAGCAGTGTTCGGCCGCGATTATCTGTCAAGTCGGTATTGACCTCTTCCCGTTCGAGTAGTAGTTTCACCACCCCCTCGTATCCACCCCGAGCGGCATACCAGAGCGGTGTTCGGCCGTCCTCATCTGTCACATCGGGATTGACCTCTTCGCGTGCGAGTAGTAGTTTCACCACTCCCTCACATCCACCCTTAGCGGCATACAAGAGCGGTGTTCGGCCGTCCTCATCTGTCAGGTCGGGATTAACCTCTCCCCGTTGGAGTAGTAGTCTCACCACCCCCTCAGATCCGCCCTCAGCGGCATACGAGAGCAGTGTTCGGCCGCGATTATCTGTCAGGTCGGGATTGACATCTTCCCGTTCAAGTAGTAGTTTCACCACCCCCTCGGATCCACGCCCAGCGGCATACGAGAGCGGCGCTCTGCCGCGCTTATCAGTCAGGTCGAGATTGACCTCTTCCCATTCGAGTAGTAGTTTCACCACCCCCTCGGATCCACGCCCAGCGGCATACGAGAGCGGTGTTTGGCCGCCCTTATCTGTCAGGTCGGGATTGACCTCTTCCCGTTCGAGCAGTAGTTTCACCACACCCTCGGATCCACGCCCAGCGGCATACGAGAGCGGTGTTCGGCCGCCCTCATCTGTCAGGTCGGGATTGACCTTTTCCCGTTCGAGTAATAGTCCCACCATCCCCTCATGTCCGCCCCCGGCGGCATACGAGAGCGGTGTTCGGCCATAATTATCCGTCTGGTCGAGATTGACCCCTTCCCGTTCGAGTAGTAGTTTCGCCACCCCCTTGTGTCCGCCCCCGGCGGCATACGACAGCGGTGTTCGGCCGCCCTCATCTGTCAGGTCAGGATTGACCTCTCCCCGTTTGAGTAGTAGTTTCACCACCCCGTCGTATCCACGCCAAGCAGCATGCGAGAGCGGTGTTCGGCCATATTTATCAGTCATATCGGGGTTGACCTCTTCCCGTTCGAGTAATAGTCTCACCATCCCTTGATATCCACCCTCAGCGGCATACGAGAGCGATGTTCGGCCATAATTATCCGTCTGGTCGAGATTAACCTCTCCCCGTTGGAGTAGTAGTTTCACCACCCCCTCGTATCCACGCCCAATGGCATACAAGAGCGGTGTTCGGCCGCCCTTATCTGTCAGGTCGGGATTGACCTCTTCCCGTTCGAGCAGTAGTTTCACCACCCCCTCGAATCCACCCCGAGCGGCATACAAGAGCGGTGTTCGTCCGCCCTTATCTGTCAGGTCGGGATTGACATCTTCCCGTTCGAGTAGTAGTTTCACCACCCCCTCGAATCCACCCCAGGCGGCATACAAGAGCGGTGTTCGGCCATCCCTATCTGTCGCGTCGGGGTTGACCTTCTCCCGCCCGAGCAATATTTCCACCACTTCCACATGTCCACGGCCAGCGGCATGCGAGAGGGGAGTTCGGCCTCTGCGATCTGGCTTGTCGGGGCTGACCTCTTCCCGCCCGACTAATATTTTCGCCACCTCCCCATGTCCGTTAAGAGAAGCCCATGCAAGTGGTGTAAGACCAGTAGAATCTCCTTTGTTGATATCATAACATCCCATCTCTATCAAACTAGCCACAACCTCAACAATTCCGAAGAACGATGCACAGTGAAGTCCACTGAACGGAGAGGCAGTATTCAAAGGCCAAAGTTTCAAATTTGGTTCCTGCTCTAAAAGTGATCTGGTCGGAATCTGGCCATAATTCTCTTTTAATAGCTCTACCGCAAGAGATTTCGCGTAGTCCGAGAGCTCTCTTTTCACATGGATCCCCCAGTATACTGAACAATATGACAGAAACGGTATGTTCTGCGCATCAGGAGAAGGACCGGTTGAAAGGGCTTTGACCCGTCGGGAACTCAGAAAGCTCAAGCAGATTTCCGCCATTGCCGAGTGAGGTCCACTGAATACATCGGGATGAGTGGAAAGATACTCCTGAAGAGTAAAGTGGATCAATCGCACAGTTGACGCCTCCTTATCTACGGTAATAAGCCCTTGACAGCAGCTAACCAATGTCGATATCAAAGGGACGTTGTCAGTATTGAAATTCGCGGAGCCCAGCTTGACTCCTAGGGCGTGGCAGAGCTCATCCGCTTGCAATGGTCGTTCCGCATGGCTGATCCACATCAACGCTGCCATCCCGAGTCTTGGCTTGTCCCCTGTTTGCGCCTTTATCCGTTGAATCGTCGCACCATAAACATCTTCCAACTCCGATCCATCTGTCATTTTGCTAAGTTTTTCCCGTCTCCCATAGATCGTCGATTCATGTAAGATCGCATCGATACTCAAGGACACTAGTAGGAACCTAGACACGTGTCTGTTAGCCAATGGTGTGGGGTGGGGTTCCAAGCGTCGTGCCCTACGTACATCTCCGACATTTTTTCGGGAATCTTCTCCAGAATATCCGCCTCTAAAGTCTCGTCCATCGCCTCTGGGTTTTCGTCCTCCTCTAGTCGAACGCGCAGGTATCCGATGATATCAGTTTTCCTGGAGCCTATGGATACACTCATCACTCGTCCAGAAAGACGCCTTTCGACCTCAGCCCGAATATGTGGCCTCCCAAGGATGAATATTCGTGTGCCCGGAGACTTGTCGAGGATTTGTTTTAGCGAATCAAGGAGCTTGGCCCGATGCACTACTACGCACTCGTCCAGAGCATCTATGCATACAAATGTGCGTAGTGAGGACGTGACAGCCCCGAGTGTCTTCACGATATCCGGAAGCAGCAGTCTTCGTCCACCAACCACCTTTTTCTGCTCTTGAAAGGCCTGTGATATTTCTTCTGGAATATTTTCCATTCCGCCAACGATCTGTTTCAGCAAGGAACCCAGCATACTAGTCGCAGACTGCTCCTTTCGGGCTGAGAAGTCAAAGTAAAAGCACGTAACGGCTGTATTTTGTCCCCTGGCCTGATCGCATAACCTGTCCACTACCAGCGAACTGACATCGTTGCTTATTAGCACAGACTCTCTTTCTTATCTCCCCCAAGGATAATCCCCCATTACCTGATAAATGTCTTGCCGACCCCCGGAGCCCCATAGAAAAACAGGACTGCACTACCACCTTCAGGTTTCCCGCTCCGATCACGCCAGCTTCTGAATTCTTCGGTTTGAATGAGCCATTCCCCCACATTCTCCACGCGGCGCTCCCGGATATCCTGATGCCGCAGCCCGGGCTCTAGAGGTGATAGCCAGGCTAGGAGTTGAGACCGTTCATCGACAACCCCATAGTTATTCTGTACATTAAAAGAGTTGTTATTATTGGAGAAGTTGGCGTTATTATTGATGGTATATTGAGACATCTTCCACTCTTTGTTGCTTGTACCGTTGTAGAGGAGGAGTTGTTGAGTGTGATCGGTTGATGACTTGGGAATTGAAGGAAAGCCCGGTCTTGGTGAAGGAAAAAGCGGAGTCCTCTGGTGTTACGTAAAGCAGCAGCGCAGATCTCACTTCCTAGATTGCCGGGGAAACTCTTGTGTTCTACGAACCACCATCAACTAAGATCCCTAAGCTCCGATGGTGGAACAAACCCAATTATACCTATACTCGCGATAGGAATAAAGTATTGGAACAAACATGGGGGCCAATGTCTGTTCGATGAACGAAAAAAAAGAGCTGTTATTTTCCCTCCTGGGTACGTTGGAATCCGATTAAGGGAAATTTCGCATTGGCCATCTCGGCCCCAGTTTGTTCCAATACTTTACCCCTGTCGCGAGTACATAAACTATGGTAGCCTAGGTAGTCGACACTGCGAAAACAATCCCCGGTGGACAAACACCATCTGGGGGCCCATATTGTGGGTCTTAAGAAATACATATGAGAGGGGCTCACTCACATACCACTCTATAAGTTATGTAATAATTACGAATGCGAATAAAAGTCACTGTTCTCATCAAAGCCCGGCGTCACAGGTAAATCACCCACACCTTACATAACGCGAACTATGATGATCTATTTGTTAAGAGACTATGATAGTCTTCGCAAAGGGCCCCTAACCCCCCAATATCACGATGGAAGTGATGACGCGATGTGAGCGAAGCTGATAGGAGAAGAGTGTTGTGTTGTGTGTTTTCTATGGAGGTTGCTAGCTACGGTTCACCTTAAAGAGTGAAAACTCTACATGTTTAACCCCTAGAACGTTCACCTGTCCACACTTCGGCGTTCCTCCATCACATGTGCGCTTCCTGTTGCCTAAGCCCCTCTCGGCTCCTAATACACCGTGCTACTACTGGGATTATTATATCATACCATCATATTATTATGATACACCAGGAGCCACATATCTGACACCCATATCTCTTCCTGGTCTCCTGGGATCGGTTAGACTCTAACAAACGGTTCCTAGGCCCTCAGCCACTTGGGCTACCACAATAAACCCTCACAAGCCAGTGAAAAACAGCAGGGCGGACGTGCCGGTTAACTTGATGCGCTATAGTCAAGTTTTATGTTAAGTGTTCAAAAGACCTCAAGCCTCTTTTTTGATGGAGCCTGAGGGAAGCATGAAAGAGACAAAGAGCAAAAGCGTAATCATGACAGATTTTAAGTGGAACAGTGAAAGATAAAGGAACGATAAACTGGATAGCCGCTCTGTCTAGCTGAGGATAGGCCGGGAGATATATCTCCCAGTCTAACTAGCAACAACAAAACACTCCTGAAACCCAACGAGCTCTGAAGAAAAGCGTGCAGCTAACAAAGCCTAATCCCCAACGATCACACGCAATCTAGAACAATGCTGATATCATAATATTATCTTAGGATCCTTAGTTATCCTCCATGATCCTAAAGCCTATGCCCTGCACATGTGCCAACTCCCATATGCCTAATAGCATACTGTATGAATGGAACAATGAAATCGGATGCCCTATACCTCATACCCTATGGCTAGAGACGTCAGTAAAACCACGAAAGGAATATCCTATGCCTAGCGGCATAGGATGTGAAAACAACAACCCACTGTAGAGTGTCTAACTGCAGAAACCACAAAGCCACATGCCTTACGACGGTATCTCTCCTGGCCTCATATCCGCATACATGCATTACGGCACAACCACCTAACCGCATGCCCTATAACTTAGGCAGTCCAACATTTTTCACCATCATAGGAAGTTCTATACAGGCGCCTCTAGAATCCTATCCCCGATCCTTGTGGACGCACAGTACACTCACATCAAGTTATAGTGAACCACCTCATTGACCATCTTCCGCTCTATCTCCACAAAAACCGAAACCCCCTATCGAAAGTCATGTCCGGCAATAGACAAGCCAACCCGGAAGCTCCCTATTACTCCGACCTCTGATAGCCGGACCCTAGTCTCGGCCCAGCTTGTGCCTACGGTCTGCGTTCTATTGATGAAATATCATCCGGTCTGAAAAGTTATAAGGATACCATACGACTTTGACAGTGAGCGCGTAATTTGGCAGTGATGGGTAGTACCCTAACCGCACGTCCGCCAGCCCACCCTAACCCTCACTCCAGTATCACTGGTATCATTAAACCGCACTAATCCAACTTAGCTAATAATAATATTATTGCGGTCACCTTCAAAAAAAAAACCTTCACCCCCCCCAACGACTACGGCACCGGCACCCGACCAGCGCTATGTCGTTGGAGTTTCCTTATCTAGTATGATATCGCACTAGTAGTATGATAACTGGGAGTACGGTAGCCACCAGCTATGATATCCTGAGAATGCCCCGATAATAAAAAATTGAAGCCTCAGATCGGGACCAAAAATAACCCAATTTTTACAAGGCCACCGAGACAATGAAAATTGCTTCCCAACCATCCATTCTCACTATTTCAATGGGGTGTACATCACTTTCAAAGCAAGTACCGGTACTCCAAGTTTGTCACATCTCTAATTTTGCATTTCCTTCCAAACAAGCCGATTGTCCAATTTGAAATCCCCGCATTGCCACCCTCTTCTGTAGCTTCTGTTTTATTTTCAACGACCACGTGAGCACTTCAATGTATGGTAGAGGGAAAATCCTGCGAACTAGCTTACAAAATTTCAATCTTTTTTTGGAATGCTTCCGCCCATACCATTACGCACTCACCTTGTGCGGTGCCAGAGTGGGTTATTTGCTGGAAGAAGAGAAGAGAAGAGAAGAGAAAAAGGCTGTTCCTCGAGGGATATGTTGGTGTTTGAGACTCGAGTGGTCTCTAGATTTATTCTAATACCGGTATGAAAATAGATGATTTATTTTCCCGCCGGGGGAGGCAGCTACCAGCGGATACTTGTATTTTAACCTCTTATAGATCTCATGTGTGATTCCTACACAATCTCGACCCCGTTACCTAATACCATAATTGATATCAAACTTTCATCTAATGATACAATACCAGCATTAATTAAGAGTATGGGCAGAGGCGCCAAGTAATCCAGGACTTTTTCCAGCTCCATGATCACCTCCTTCTTTCTCTTTTTTCTCTTTATTAAAAAAAAAGTGCCTGCTCTGAGACCTTTTGCCTGCCCTTAGCTAACATCTCTCATGATCTGCTTCATGTCTTTCCCTCTTATCTAGGGAGACTAGTGACCACGCTAGCATTGATAAATCCTATAGATGCTCCTTAGTTTCATTAGCTGAGCAGTATCTAACAAGCCGTCCTAGATCCTCTGCCGATCTCGCGAGGCATGCTGTTGTGGTGCCGGCAATTGGGTGACGTTAATGCAATTTCTACAGGGAGACTCTTGCGGTGGGCATGTACCTCATTCAAGCATATCCCCTCCTGGCTGATGTGACCGTATGCTCAGTGCTGGGAAGTGGGTCGCAAGACAGGTGAGACAAACGAGGGACATGAAAAACCAGTCTGCTATGCCATCACCACCCTCATTACTCATCTCTAACTTACAGCTAGTTGGCTAGCAGGGATCAGCAAAGGATGATATGGTACCGTTTACTAAGCCACACGATAACTAGTCTTCTATCGTTGGTACAATCTTTGCATAATTGTTGACAATCACCTCAAGAGTCCTGGTGCTATCATAGTACACCACTTTTCTCTCTGGGGGACCCCATAGGAACTTTCTGTATTTTTAGGGAGTAAGGAAGAAAAAAGAGGAAGGAACCGCACAAGAAAATAAGACAGGCAGACAAGAATTTAGAGAATGAAAGCCGCAAGCCATAACCCCGGCTCTCCACCAACAAAAGAGCCCCCCCCCCACGAGCAATACCCCGCGGGACCCCATAAACAGAAACTCGTAGATCCTCACCCCACCATGAAGGAAAATCGTTAAAAGGGGGCAGGAGGACAGAAATACGTGTGTTCCTATTCTATGGAATTTCCATCATCTACAAAGAGTAATAAATACTGAGAGAGGAGGGGTGATGGCTGCTTGAACAAGGCAGTGTCTCCTAGGCCTTAAATTGTGCTGGGGGTTACCGGTTTGTGAGACTCTAGCAGCGCTACCACCCTATAATAGCCATGCTTCTCAGCATGGGAGAGCGGTGTTTGGCCGCTATTATCTGGCTTTTCGGCATTGACTTCGCCCCGTCCCGGTAGTATTTTCACTACCCCCTCATGTCCACGCTCAGCAGCAAACGAGAGCGGTGCTCGGCCCTTATTATCCAGCTTGTCAGGGTTGACATTTTTCCGCCCGAGTAGTATATCCACAACTTGTTCATATCCACGCCGGACCGGAAACGAGAGCGGTGTTTAGCCATTATTATCTGACCTGTCTGGTCTGACATCTAGACGTCCGAGTAATATTTTCGCCACTCCCCCATGTCCAGCCCTAGCGGCAAACGATAGTGGTGTTCGGCCATAATTATCTGGCTTGTCAGGGTTGACATCTTCCCGCCCGAGGAGTATTTTGACCACTCCCTCGTGCCCATTCCGAGCTGAAAGAAAGAGGGGTGTCTGGCCGTAATTGTCCGGCTTGTCGGGGTTGATCCCTCCCCGTCCGAGCAATATCTCCACTACTCCCTCATGCCCATACCAAGCAGCGTACGAGAGCGGTGTTTTGCCGGCATCATCCGGCTTGTCAGGATCAGCCACCCCGCGCAGGAGTAGTGCTTTCACCACTCCCTCATGTCCATCACAAGCAGCGAGCGAGAGCGGTGTTTGGCCGCGATTATCTGGCTTTTCGGGGTTGACCTCTTCCTGCTCGAGCAATATTTTCACCACCACCTCGTGTCCATTCCAAGCCGCACATGAGAGAGGTGTTAGGCCGCGGTTATCTGGTTCGTCGGGATTAACTTCTTGCCGCCCAAGCAACACTTTCATCACAACCTCATGCTCATTTAGAGCAGCATACCAGAGCGGCGTTCGGTTATTGTTGTCCGGCTTGTTGGGGTTGACCTCTTCCCGTCCGAGCAATAACTTGACCACTCCCTCCTGGCCATTCCAACAGGCAAACGAGAGCGGTGTTCGGCCGTTATTATCAGGCTTTTCAAGGTTGACCCCCTCTCCCCGCGCGAGTAGAATTTTCACCACTTCTGCATTTCCATTATGAGCAGCCCATGAAAGTGGTGTGCAACCAGAGAAGTCTTCTTCGTTGATGTCATAACACCCCAGCTCTATCAAAGCAGAGACAACCTCAACAATCCCGAAAAATGATGCACAGTGTAGTCCACTGAACGGATAAAAAGTCCTGGAATAGCCACAACACAAACGCTCTACATGCGCCAAAAGAAATTTGGTGGATATGTGGCCATAATGCTCCCGACATAGATTTAGCGCAAGAGATCTCGCGTAGTCGGAGAGCTCCCTCTTCGCATGGACCCCCCAATATACTGAACAATATTCAAGAAAGGGTATGTTGTCGGTGTCGGAGGGGGGAGCGGTTGAAAGGGCTTTGACCTGTTGGGAACTCAGATAGGTCAAGCATATTTCTGCCATTGCCGAGTGAGGTCTGCTGAACATATCGGGATGAGCCGAAAGATACTCCTGCAAGGTGGAGTGGATCAATCGCACAGTTGATGCCTCCTTATCCACAGTAATAAGCCCTTGACAGCAGCTAACTAATATCGATAGCGAAGGGACGTTGTTAAAATTGAAATCGGTGGAGCCGAGCTCGACTGCAAGGGCGTGGCAGAGCTCATCCGCTTGCAACGGGCGCTCTGCATAGCTGATCCACATCAGCGCTGCCATTCCGAGTCTCGATTTATCACCATCTTGTGCCTTTATCCGTTCTATCGTCGCACTGTAAGCATTGCCCAACTCCAATCCACCTATCATTTTGCTCAACCTTTCTCTTCTCCGATAGATTGTCGATTCATGTAAGATTGCATCGATGTTCAGGGAAACCAGTAGAAACCTAGATGCATTTATTAGCGGATAATTTGGGGTGAGATTCCCGGTATCACTGCCTCAGCATACATTTCTGACATCTTTTCTGGAATCCTTTGTAGAATGTCTGCTGCTAGACTCTGGTCCATCGCCTCTGGGGTCTCATCCTCATCTAGCCTAACACGAAGGTATCCGATGATATCGTCTTTGCTCGAACTTACGGATAGACTTATCACTCGTCTGGCAAGACGACTTTCAATCTCAGCCCGAATATGAGGCCTTCCGGTGATGAATATTCGTGTGCGCGGAGACCTCTCGAATATTTGTTTGAGTGAATCAAGGAGCCTGATTCGATGCGCCGCCGTACATTCGTCCAGCGCGTCTATGCATACAAATGTGCGCAGCGAGAACGTGACGGCCTGCAGCATCTTTACGATATCTTGAAGTCGCGGTCCTCGTCCACCGATGGCCATTTTCTGCTCCTGAAAGGCCTGTGATATTTCCTCTGGAATCTTTTCCATCCCGCTAATGATCTGTTTCAGCACGGAACCTAGCATGCTGGTCGCAGACTGCTCCTTTCGGGCTGCGAAGTCAAAGTAAAAACACGCAACGGCTGTGTTTTGCCCTATAGCCTGATCACACAACTTATCCACTACCAGCGAACTGACATTCCGACCTGTTAGCCCTAACTCCCCTTCCTCCCTCCCTGGGAAATATTCTTGTTATGATACGATATTATGATACCTAATAAATGTTTTGCCGACTCCTGGACCTCCATAGCAAAACAGGACTGCCTCATCATCTTTATCCCCATCACTCAGGCCATGCCAGATCCTGAATTCTTCAGTTTCCATGAGCCATTCCCCCATATCGCCGGCGCGCCGTTCTTGAATGCCCCGATGCCGTAGCTTAGGCTCCAAAGGTGATAGCCAGGCTAGGAGTCGAGACCGATCATCGACAACAGTATAGCTATTCCACACATCAACATGGTTGGTACAATTGAAGCAGTTGTTGTTATTATTGACTGTATATCGCGACATCTTCCGATCTTTGCTGCTTACGCTGTTGTAGAGGATGAGTTATTAAGTATGGTGGGTTGAGGTTCCTGGCAGGTTGATGAAAGCGGGGGTGTTCTGGTGTCACAGCAACCCCGTCTCGTACAGTACCGCACCGACACCAAGACAAACCTTTTCGTCCAACACAGGGTTTTGCATCAAATTCGGTGAAAAATGGACATTTTCAAACCGATGGTTCCCAACGCTGTTTACATGAAAAATCTCCAAATATTTCTATCAGCTAGGGGATGATGATCCATCCAACTCTCTAGAAGCAGAAGTGCAATGGATCAAAGCTATTTTCATTGTTTATGATTGTGTAAACTAGTGTGAAAGTGACCTACATTTTTGCATGGGGCTTCATACAAAAAAGTGCATATCAACCAATTCCTAATACTTAAAGAACCTTTTCTCCACTCCTTCGTGATATTTAAGGATCCCGTAATCTTTCTTATGTTATCAGCAGCTTTGTTGATGCATGGCCAAATTTTTGCAAATCCCCATAGACATGGTGCTATGAAGGAGGGTGGTGAACGTGGGTACTTTTGGTGTAAAAAGGCGAAAAGTTGTCCATGAGTATTAGTAGGTGTCCGCTAAGTGCGATACACACAAGTACCTACTCCAGCATCTCAGCCAAGAAGGCCTCCTCTAGGTGATGTTTTTCTGGAGTTCACATCAAATATTTATCTCACGGGCCTTCTCGGCAAAGATATGGGAGCACAGCACTCGAGTAGAACATCCAATTACATAACTTAGTTGAGGTTCTACTCGTATATAATCAAGAAGGCCAATCCCTTCGTTTGATTTCGCGACTTGCCCTTAGTGGTGTGCCAACGACACTTAGGTGACCGCGATACTAACAAGAGTATTGTCGACTGCCCAATTGACCATTATCCCCTAAACGTCTGGCACCCCACCCAGGTTTAGAACGGTAGGCCATAACCTATTTAGGTGATCAGGCGCAAATATACGCAGAAAATCTTGTGATCATGCCATGCTGAGTGCTACTGATTTTGCTCCATTCTGGACACCACGCTAGTTCTCAAACAAGAAGTTCTCTATCCCTTCGTCCGTACTAGTGACAGGAATTTTGAATGAGTCTAAACATCATGACCGTCTAAGGCATTTGCCTGGTAATTGCCGATAGCAACGCTACCAGCATTGCAACTCTAAAAAGTTGTGAAACTCGGAATCAAAGGACGGGATAAAAATAGGAAACTAACGCTATCTTGCTTCTGGTGTTTATGGTTCAGCATAGGAGAGAACTTAGAAGCTCTACCTTTTCGGGAGATGACTGTCAGAAATCAGTTAGTTCTACTTGGAATGCTATGGTTTCTTTTGTTATATGCAAGTGCCGAAGCACGGGAAATATGTTTCTGTTAGTGGATGGGAAGGAGCATAGACTATTAAAGGAACGCATGGCGGCAAAAGGAGATGAAGGAAGAACAAGGGTTGGACATTGGATCAAAGGCGTATGAGAGCAGGAGTCTTTGCGATGCATTTCATTTGATAAGAGATTACACAGAATGATTCTTTCCTTTGTTTTCGAACACGGAGGAAGGAAAGCGGAGATGTGTGGTGATTGATAGAAGGATCAGAGCTTGGTTTTGTTTTTTGATATATACTTCTGTCCTTCCCACTAGATTAGCAAGCAAGAACGGGGGGAAAATGTTGCGCGCTATCCATCCCAGCTGCTATTTTGGTGACGTATATTTGACCATTTTAAATAATGATATTATGATACGGGTAGTAACTGGGAGCACGGTAGCCGCCAGCTATGATACTCTGAGAATGCCCCGATAATAAAAAAATTGAAGCCCCAGGTCAAAACCAAGTACTTGTACTGTTGGAAATGGCAGTTTCGTGGCCGCACTTGATGCGGGATGTGCCCGCACTCTGTGGCCGTAGAGGCATATGCACTAGTCAAAGGACGCGCAAGCTCTGAAAACTTTTTCACCCCACTACCTTTTCTCGCTTCACACCTTCCTTCCTGTACACAACCCTCCTCAAGTCTTTCCTTTCATCAAGTTATCATTAGTCTATTATGATCCTCATCTCCACTTAAGCGGTTTTAGTCCACTGCGTAAAATCCTCACCGTAAATCATTACCTCCGCAACCCAGACTTTCAACAGGTACTCCAAGTTTGTGACATCTCCAAGTTTGCATTTCCTTCCAAATAAGCCGATTGCCCAATTGGAAAATCCTTGCATTGCCACCCTCTTCTGTGGCTTCTGTTTTCTTTTCAATGACCCCGCGAGCACTTCACTTGCTCAGCAGAGGGAGGGTCCTGCGAACTAGCACACCGAATTTCAATATTTTTCTGGAATGCTTCTGCCCATAGCATTAAGCGCTCACCTGGTGCGGTGCCTGAGTGGTTTATTTGCTGAAAAAAGAAAGAGAAAGAGAAAAGAGAGGGGAAGGGAAGGGAAGAGAAAAAGGCTGTTTCTCGAGGAATATGTGGGTGTTTGAGACTCGAGTGGTCTCTAGATTAATTCTAATACCGGTATGAAAATAGATGATTTATTTCCCCGCCGGGGGAGGCAGCTAACTACCAGCGGATACTTGTAACCACTGATATTTATAGATCGAGTGTGTGATCTCTACACAATCTCGAACCCTCGTTACCTGATACCATCATTGATATCAGACTTCTATCTAATGATACAGTACCAGAACCAATTAGGAGTATGGGCAGATGCGCCAAGTGATCCATGGCCGTGTCTGGCTTTGTGATCATTTCTTTTTTTCTTTCTCTCTTTTTTTTTTATTAAAAAAAAAGTACCTGCTCTGATACCTTTTTTCCTGCCCTTAGCTAACATCTCCATTGATCTAGTCCATGATTTTCGCTCTTACCTAGGGAGACCGGTGACTACACTCACATTGATAAATCCTATAGGTGCTCCTTAGTTTCATTAGCTGAGCAGTACCTAACAAGCCGTTGTAGACCTTATTCCATGCCGATCTCGCAGGTATGCTGTCGTGGTGCCGGGGGTTTTGCGAGGTTAATGCAGCTTCTACAAGGAGACTCTTGCGGTAGGCATGTGCCTCCTACAAGTATATTCCCTTCTGTCTTATATGGTGGTATGCTCCATGCTGGCTGGGAAGTGGATGGCAGGACAAGTGTAACAAACAAGGGACATGAAAAGCCAGTCTGCTATTCTCTCCCCACCCTCATTACTCAGCTCTAACTTACAGCTAGTTGGCTAGTAGGGATCAGCCAAGGAGGATATGGTACCGTTCACTACGATAACTAGTCTTCTATCGTTGGTACGATCTTTGCATAATTATTGACAATCACCTCAAGAGTCCTGGCGCTATCATATTACACCACTTTTCTCTATCTGGGAGACGCCATAGGCACTTTATGTATTTTTTTAGGAGGTAAGGGAGAAAAAAACGGAAAGAACCGCACAAGAAAATAAGACAGGCAGACAAGAATTTAGCGATAGAGAGGAATCAAATTTGGTAGAATGAAAGCCGTAAGCCATAACCTTAGCTTTCTACCAACAATAGAACCCTCGCCCTCCCTCCCACGAGCAATACTCTGTGGGACTTTAAAACAGAAACTCATAGATCCTCACCCCACCATGAAGGAAAATTGCTAAAAAGGGGCAGGAGGACAGAAATGCGTGTGTTCCTATGCCATGAAATTTCCATCATCTACAAAGAGTAACAAATTCTGAGAGTGTGTCTCCTATGGCTTAAATTGTACTGGGGTTACCGGTTTGTGAGACTCTAGGAGCGCTACCACCCCATAATAGCCATGCTTCTCAGCATGGGAGAGCGGTGCTAGGCCGCTATTATCTGGCTTTTCGGCATTGACTTCGCCCCGTCTCAGTAGCATCTTCACCACCTCCTCATGTCCACGCTCAGCGGCAAACGAGAGCGGTGTTCGGCCCTTATTATCCGGCTTGTCAGGGTTGACATCTCTCCTTTCGAGAAGTATTTTCACTACTGCCTCATATCCAGTCTTAGCGGCAATAGAGAGGGGTGTTTGACCATCATTATCTGGTTTGTCAGGATTGATCTCCTCCCGCTCGAGGAGTATTTTCGCCACTCCCGCGTGCCCATCCCAAGCGGCATACGAGAGTGGTGTTTGACCACATTCATCGGGGTTGTTAGGGTCCACACCCCCCTGTCCGAGTAGTATTTCCACGACTCGCTCATGCCCATTCGAAGCTGCCAAGGAGAGCGGTGTTTGGCCGTTATTATCTGGTTTTTCGGCATTGACCTCTTCCCGTCTGAGTAATATTTTCACCACCCCCTCTCGTCCAGCACAAGCGGCATATGAGAGTGGCGTTAGGTCGTGATCATCGGGCATGTCGGGATCGACATCTTCCCGACTGAGTAGTATTTCCACCGCTCCCTCGTTTCCATACCAAGCGGCATACCAGAGTGGCGTTCGGCCCTCATTATCCGGCCTCCCGGGGTCGACCTCTTCCTCTCCCAGTAGTATTTTTACCACCGCTTCATGTCCAAACCAAGCTGCGAGTGAGAGCGGCGTTCGGCCATTATTGTCTTGCTTATCGGGGCTGACATTTTCCTGCCCGAGTAGCAGTTTCACAGCTCGCTCACGTCCAAACCATGCGGCGAACGTGAGCGGTGTTCGGCCATAATCATCAGGCTTGTCAGGATTGACCTCCTCCCGCCCTAGTAGCATTCTCACCACTCCCTCATGCCCACCCTCAGCTGCAAATGAGAGCGGTGTTCTTCCGAACCAACATTGTGCGTCGGGATTGACTTGTTCCTGCCCGAGGAGCATTTTTACCACACCCTCATGCCCATTCAAAGCGGCATGCGAGAGCGGTGTTCGCTTATCACTATCTACGCTGTCGGGATTAACCCCTTCTCGCCCTAGTAGAATTCTCACCACTCCCTCATACCCACCCTCAGCGGCAACTAAGAGCAGTGTTCCACGAGAATATCCTAGGGTGTTGGGATTGACCCCTTCATACCCGAGTAGCATTGCTACCACCCCCTCATGTCCATTGCGAGCGGCACACGAGAGCGGTGTTCGGTCGTAATAACCTGGCTCGTTGGGGTTAACATCTCCATGTCCTAGTAGCAATTTTATCACTCCCTCATATCCATTCTCAGCGGCGTAGGAGAGCGGTGTTTGTCCGTAATGATCTAGCTTGCTGGGGTTGACCTCTCCCCGTCTGAGTAGTGCTTCTACGACCCCCTCATGTCCTGCACTAGCAGCATATGAGAGCGGTGTTCGGCCTCCATTATCCGGCTTGTCCGCGTTGACCTCTTCCCGCCTGAGTAGTATTTTCACCACTTCCTCATGTCCATTACGAACAGCCCATGCAAGTGGTGTACAGCCCAAAAAATCTCCTTCGTTGATATCAGAACGCCCCATCTCTATCAAGGTAGATACAACTTCAACAATTCCGAAGAAAGATGCACAGTGAAGTCCACTGAACGAAGAGCAAGTATCTTGCGGAAGATACAAATCCAGTACTTGCCCTAAAAGTAACTTGGTCGGTATCTGACCATAATTCTCTTTTAATAGCTCCACCGCAAGTGATTTCGCGCAGCCCGAGAGCTCCTTTTTCGCATGGACCCCCCAGTATACTGAACAATATGATAGGAAGGGTGTGCTCTGCGTATTAGGGGAAGGGCCGGTCGAAAGGGCTTTGACCTGTTGGGAACTTAGAAAGGTCAGGCAGATTTCCGCCATTGCCGAGTGAGGTCCACTGAATATATCGGGGTGAGCGGAAAAATACTCCTGAAGAGTAAAGTGGATCAATCGCACAGTTGATGCCTCCTTGTCCACAGTAATAAGCCCTTGACAACAGTCAACCAATATCGACATCGAGGGGACTTTGCCAGTGTTGAAATCGGTGGAGCCTAGCTCGACTGCAAGGGCGTGGCAGAGCTCGTCCGTTTGTAACAGCCGTTCCGCATGACTGATCCACATCAACGCTGCCATCCCGAGTCTCGATTTATCACCATCTTGCGCCTTTATCCGTTCAACCGTCGCACCATAAATATCTCCTAACTTCAACCCACCCGTCATTTTTCTTAGCCTTTCTCGCCTCCGGTGAATTGTCGATTCATGTAAGATCGCATTGATAACTAAGGAAACCGGTAGAAACCTAGATTGACATTTGTTAACTGAGAGTGTTGGGAGAGATTCTTAGTATCATTGGTCCACGTACATTTCCGACATATTTTCGGGAATCTTCTCCATGATGTCTCGTACCAGACCCTCATCCATGGCACCCAGGATTTCGTCCTCATCTAGTCTAAGCCGAAGGTATCCTCTGATATCATCTTTCCTCGGGCTTATAGATGCAGTTACCACTCTTCCTGCAAGATGCATTTCGATCTCAGCCCGAATATGGGGCCTTCCGGTGATAACTATTCGTGTGTGCAGGGAACCCTCCAGGATTTGTCTTAGTGAATCAAGGAGCTTAGCTCGATGATTCGTGGGACATCCCTCCAGAGCATCAATACATATATATAGGCGCAGTGAGGACGCGACGGCCTGTAGCATCTTCACCATATCTGGAAGTTGTGGCTCCGGTTCGATAATGCCCATTCTCTCCTGGTGAAGGGTTCGTGATATTTCCTCCGGAATCATTTCCATTCTCCCAATGGCCTGCTTTAACAAGGAACCTAGAATACCAGTGGCAGACTGCTCCTTTCGCGCGGAAACGTCAAAGTAAAAATACGTGACAGCTGTGTTTTCCCCCCTGGCCTGATCGCACAGCGTGTCTACTACCAGGGAACTAAGGTGGTAGCCCGTTAGCATTGACTTCCTTTCCTTTCAGAATAATTCCTGTTACCTGATAAATGTCTTACCGACCCCTGGATCCCCATAGCAAAACAAAACTGCATTATCACCCCCCCCTTTACCACTCCGGTCATTCCAGCCTCTGAATTCTTCAGTTTGAAGGAGCCATTCTCCCACATTTTTTGCGCGGCGCTCTTGGATGTCCCGATGCCGTAGTCCGGGCTCCCGGGGTGGTAACCGGGACATGATCCAGGACCGTTCGATGGCGGTAGTGTATCGGTAGTTCGAGACCTCTTCATACTCGGTTGTATGAACGCATTGGGCGCTATGATCTATGAGATATGGTCTAGACATTCTCCGCTCCCTACTGGGTAGGCTATTGTAGGTTGATTATTGAATATTCTCGGTTGAAGAACTTTTGGAAGCTAAACAAAAGCGTGACCTATTTTTCAGCTCGGCAGAAACTTGTAGGGGGTCAAAGTCACCCAAGATTTGTGAAATCGGCACTGTGGGGGACTGCTTTGTAGGGTGTTGAGGGGAGTGTTCCCCCTTGTTTGCTAAAGTTATGGTATGATACGGAGCGGCCTATAAATACAGGGTTGAGACCTATTCTTGCTACGTCATGCAAGTTTTCGATTTAATTGGTCGTAGCGCACTTGCAAACTATCTCTGGTCTAGTCGGGCACGACTGCGTGTGCGTAACCCCAAGTATACAATTAAATACATGTCCCGATAGCTAAGATGAGCTAGTTTCTGGTGAAGGGAAAAAAATATGCCGAACTCTAAGCACTGCGCAGTACATTAGCATACTTGTAGAGATATCACACCTAGCTAATTCATCATATATTTCTTTCTACCATGCACGAGCACCTTAAGGCCATACCCACTAGATAATATACCTTGCGAGCTACAGCACTCTGCGCACAAGAGCGGCTGCACTCGAGCGCAATCCGTACCCCAGGAAGGGGGCTGGAATTTGGACCCAACAAAAACCTAAACCCGGACACTAGAATTCAGTTTAAACCTACCGTAAAAACCTGAATAATTGGACGGTGTGCTATGTCGTCGGACTTTCCTCTCTTAGTATGATCAAGAAATTTTTGTTTTTTTTCTATCTCGGAGGGGGAAAGGGGCAGTGTTTTTTGCAGTGTTTTTGCCCCCTTTCCAGAGAAGGGAATTCTGGACTTCATAGCACACCGTCCAATTATTCAAGTTTTTAACGGTAAACCATTTTATCACGAGAAATCACTCGCATAATTGCCCAACGGGAACCTGAAAGAGTGTGACGCCATCAGTCGTCAAAACACACCGGAACTAGATTTTTCAACCATGCATCATTAACTTACCCAACAATCCTCAGCCAAGGCCTTGCAGAAAAATAAGGAGTGGTCACCAGTGACAGCTACATATCGGAAACGGCCATTCATTGGTTATAAAAGGGGACTTCGTTTGGGAGGGAGAAACTTGGAGTTCGTGTTTCTTTGTATGTACCCGGAGGTGTTCTATATATATACAAACTTGTCTTTGTTAAAATTTCTTCTTTTCCCGATATCGCGCACTTCCCACCACCGGACTCTCCCTAAAACCTCTCCTTAGCAACCATACCGGTGTCTAACCCCTTCCTGTCACTTAATTTCCCTTGTATCTAGTAATCACTAGCAGTTCTAATACCGGTATCGTATTATACCTTTCTTTAGCTAGCTTCCTATCGTAGGCACAGTGTTTACATAGCTGCTAGCAATCGCCTCGAGAACCCTTACGCTATCCCCCAACGCTGGTCTTATATCTAAACAACGCTCTACATACAATTTATCTATCGTTCAGGAGAGGGGGAAGGATAGGAAGACGATGGATCAAAAAAAACTGTATAATAGGAAAAAAGTGCGTAGACGGTTTATAGCTAGAAATAAATTACAATGATAGGGCGAAAACCACAAGCTATACACTGGAACTTCCCACAACAGAACTATTTTCATCTGCGGACCGGAGCTTGCAGAACTTTGTAAGCTGAAATTATGAATGCTCATCCGACTATGCAAGAGAATCCCTGGGGAGGTTCTGGTGGGCCTGATAACAAATGCGCATTCCCATCTGATAGGATTTCCTTCATCTGCAAAAAGGGACCTTCGAGGGCAGTCGCCGTAACAGACCCCAAAACAGGAGTGGCGGCGGCTGTTTGCACCAGGTGGTGCTCTTAAATCGTACTCGGGGTTACCGCTTTGCGAGACTGTAGCAGCGCTGCCACCCGAGTATGGCCTTTCTTAGTAGCGAGCGAGAGCGGTGTTTGGCCATAGTTATCTGGCTTGTCGGGATTGAATTCTTCTCGCTCAAGGAGTACTTTCACTGTTACCTCATGTCCATTCCAGGCAGCGAGTGAGAGCGCTGTTCGGCCGTCATCGTCTAGCCTGCAATGTCAAAAATCTTTTCTAGAAGCCCGTCGTTCAATTCCCAACAGTATAACTTATTCTGGAATTTTAATCACTGATTTTAACAACAATAAAACTCGTTCCCTCCACGAACCAAAGTCTGCGGAACTTCGCAAATAGAGGCTCGTAAGTCCTCACCCAACAACGAAAACAAAGCGCGAAAGCGGGCAGCAAGATATGACATATTAGTGCATCCCGGTCTCGTGAGATATCCTTCAACTACGAAAACTGATGCCCCAGGACAAGCGATGTGAGTAAGGCACGCTGCAGGAGAGGGGTGGCTTTTTCCACGGGCGACCCCCCAAGGCGAAATGGTGCTAGGGCAGGAGAAATGGAAGAAAAGAAGCACTGGAAAAGAGAGACGGGTAGGCAAGAATTGACAGCCAGTGGAAGATGAAATATGATGGAATGAAAACTGCAGGCTATAGACTAGACCTTCACACAACATAGAACCATTTCCCCCGACGGACGAAGCTCTACTCGTACTTGTGCAGCTCTTTGTAAACTGAAGCCCATAAATCCTCACTCGAGAAGAAAGGAAATTTCCCCGGGAAGATTAAGCGAGTACGATGGCATGTAGGTGCATTCCCATCTCATGGACTTCCTTCATTTGCAGCGGGCAGTGCCAAAGGACAATCGCGGCGAATGACGTGCTGAGCGGGGGGCGGGGTGACGGTTATCTCCACGGGGCGGTCTGCTTAAGTTCCCGATGCGGACTGGGGGCTGACGCTTTGCGAGACTGGAGCAGAGCTACCACCTTCTTATGGTCGTTCCCAGCAGCGAGCGAGAGAGGTGTTCCGCCATAATTATTTGGTATTTCGGGATCAACCTCCTCCCGTGCAAGTAGTATTTTTACCACTCCCTCACGTCCATACCAAGCAGAGATCAAGAGTGGGGTTTGGCCGTCATTATCTGGTTTGTTGGCGTTAACCTCTTCCCGTGCGAGTAGGATTTTCACTACTCCTTCGTGTCCATACCAGGCGGCACACGAGAGCGGTGTTCGGTAGTCATTGTCTGGCTTGTCGGCGTTGACTTCTTCCCGTCCAAGTAGCATTTTCACCACTCCCTCGCATCCAAGCAAAGCGGCATGCCAGAGCGGTGTTCGGCCGTCATTATCTGGCTTGTCGGCGTTGACCTCTTCCCGGCCGAATAGTAGTTTCACTACTCCCTCATGTCCACAGCCGGCGGCTAGCGAGAGAGGTGTTTGACCGCCGTCGCCTGGCCTGTCGGGGTTGACCTCCTCCCGTGCGAGGAGTATTTTCACCACTCCTTCATATCCAAACCAAGCGGCAAATGATAGCGGTGTCAGGCCACCACTATCTGGCCTGTCAGCCTTGACCTCTTCTCGTCCGAGGAGTATTTTCACCACTCCCTCATGCCCACAGCTGGCGGCAGACGAGATAGGTGTTTGGCCGTAATTATCTGGCTGGTCGGGTTTGACCTCTGCTCGCCCGAGCAGTATTTTCACTACCCCCTCGTGTCCGCCCCCAGCGGCAGACCAGAGCGGTGTCTGGCCGAGATGGTCTGGATTATCAGGGTTGACTCCTTGCCGTCCGAGCAGCGCCTTCACCACCGCCTCATGCCCATACCAAGCGGCATACGAGAGCGGTGTTCGTCCGCCATTATCTGCCTCTTCCGGGTTAACCTCTTTTTGTCCGAGTAGAATTTTTACCACTTCCTCGTGTCCGTTACGAGCAGCCCATGCAAGTGGCGTACAACCTGAAAAGTCTCGTTCGTTGATGCAACATCCTACCTCGATCAAACTAGCTACAACTTCAACAATTCCAAAGAACGATGCGCAGTGAAGTCCACTGAATGGAGAGCAAGTATCAAAACTCCAAAGATCTAAATCCGGTACTTGCTCTAAAAGCGATTTGGTCGGTATCTGGCCATAATTCTGCTGTAATAGCTCCACCGCAAGTGATCTCGCTTCATCCGAGAGCCCCCTTTTCGCATGGATCCCCCAGTATACTGAACAATATTCTAGAAATCGGGTGCCTGGGGCGTCAGGAGCACAAGGGGCCGAAAGGGCTCTGACCTGTTGGGAATTTAGAAATGCCAAACAGATTTCCGCCATTGCCGAGTGTGGATTGCTGAATATATCGGGATGAGTCGAAAGATACTCCTGAAGAGTAAAGTGGATTAATCGCACAGTTGACGCCTCCTTATCCACAGTAATAAGCCCTTGACAGCAGCTAACCAATGTCGATATCAAAGGAACGTTTTCATTATTGAAATCCGTGGAACCCAGCTTGACTGCTAGCGCATGGCAGAGCTCATCCGCTTGCAACGGCCGTTCCGCATGGCTTATCCATATCAACGCTACCATCCCGAGCCTTGACTTATCCCCAGCTTGTGCCTTTATCCGCTCGACCGTGGCACCATACGCATCTCCCAACTCCGATCCATCCGTCATTCGGATAAGTTTTTCCCGTCTCCCATAGATGGTCGATTCGTGTAAGATCGCATCGATACTCAAGGACACTAGTAGAAACCTAGATGCATAGGTATTAGCGGATAGTGTGGGGCGGGGTTCCCAGAATCATGCCCGACATACATTTCTGACATTTTTCGGGGAATCTTTTTCAGAATTTCCGCCTCTAAAGTCTTGTCCATCGCCTCCGGGGTTTCGTCCTCCTCTAGCTTAACACGGAGGTATTCGATAATATCACCTTTGCTGGAACCTACGGATACACTCATCACTCGTCCAGATAGGCGCCTTTCAACCTCAGCCCGAATATGAGGCCTTCCAATAATGAATATTCGCATGGACTGGGACTTCTCGAGTATTTGTTTTAGCGAATCAAGGACCTTGACTCGATGCACCGCCGCACATTCGTCCAGGGCGTCTATGCATACAAATGTGCGCAGTGAGGACGTGATAGCCCGTAGCATCCCCACGATATCCGGAAGCAGCAATCCTCGTCCGCCAACAACCCTCTTCTGCTCTTGAAAGGCCCGCGATATTTCCTCCGGAACCTTTTCCAGTCCACCAACGATCTGTTTTAGCAAGGAACCCAGCATGCTGGCCGCTGACTGCTCTTTTCGGGCCGCGAAGTCAAAGTAAAAGCACGTAACGGCTGTGTTTTGTCCCCTCGCCTCATCGCACAACCTGTCCACCACCAGCGAGCTAACATCCCAGCTTGTTAGCCTTAATCCCCTTCCTTCCCTCACCCAAGAATTAACCTTCCTACCTGATAAATGTCTTGCCGACCCCAGGAGCCCCATAACAAAACAAGACTTCCTTACCACTTTCACCCTCACCACGACGGTCATGCCAACTTCTGAATTCTTCAGTTTCCATGAGCCATCCGCCCACATTGCCGACGCGGCGCTCTCGGATGTCCTGGTGCCGTAGCCTGGGCTCTAGAGGTGATAGCCAGGCTAGGAGTTGAGACCGTTCATCGACAACACCATAGTTATTCTGTACATTAAAAGAGTTGTTATTTTTGGAGAAGTTGGTGCTATTATTGATGGTATATTGAGACATCTTCCACTCTGTGTTGCTTGCACTGTGGTAGAGGAGGAGTTTTTGAGTGTGGTCGGTTGATCCTCTTGGAAATTGAAGAAAAGCTGGGTCTTAGTGAAAAAAGAAGCGGGGTCCTCTGGTGTTACGTAAAACAGCAGCGCAGATCTCTCGTTTTCTACGAAGCACCATCAAGTAAGGCCCCAAGCGCCGGCAGTGGAGCAAGCCCAGCTAGACCTATACATAAACTATGGTAGCCTATGTAGTCCACACTGCGAAAACAATCCCTGCGGAAGCCACAAACACCATCGGGGGTGCCCATATTGTGGTTCTTAACAAATACACTGCTCTCTCACTCAATATGAGAGGGGCTCTCCCACTATACCACTCTATAAGTTATATAATAATTACGAATGCGAATAAAAGTCACTATTTCTCTCGTGAAAGTCCGGCGTCACAGGTAAATCACCCATATCTTGCATAACGCGAACTATGATGATTTATTTTGTTAAGAGACTATGATAGTCTTCGCAAAGGGCCCCTAATGGCGCCCCCCCAATATTATAATGGAAGTGATAGCACGGTGGTGTAGGCGAAGCTGATAGGAGGAGGGTGTTGTGTTTGTATTCTCTATGGAGGTGGCAAGCTACGGTTCACCTTAAATAGTGAAAACTCTACACGCGTAACCCCTAGAACATTCACCTGTCCACACTTCGGTGTTCCTCCATCACATGTGAGCTTCCTGTTGCCTCTCTGCTCCTAATACACCGTGCTGCTGCTGGGATTATTATACCGACCAGTGCTATGTCGTTGGAGTTGCCTTATCTAGTATCATACTAGTAGTAACTGAGAGTACGGCTGCCACCTGCCATGATATCCTGTGAATACCGCGATAATAAAAAATAGAAGCCGTATCTCAGAACCAAAGACAACCCAATTTTTACAAGGCCACCGAGACAATGAAAATTGTTTCCCAACCATCCATTTTCACTATTTCAATGGGTGTGCCTCGCTTTCAAAGCAAGTACCTGTACTCCAAGTTTGTCACATCTCTAACTTTGCATCCCATTCCAAACAAGTCGATTGTCCAATCGGAAAATCCTTGCATTTCCACCCCTTTCTGTAGTTCCTGGTTTTGCTTTTTTCAAAGACCCCGCGACCACTTCAATTGCACGGCAGAAGGAAAGTCCTCCAGACTAGCTCGAAGAATTTCAATATTTTTCTGGAATGTTTTCGCCCATACCATTACGCGCTCACTTTGTGCGGTGCCTGAGTGGCTTATTTGCTGGAAGAGGAGAGGAGAGGAGAGGAGAGGAGAGGAGAGGAGATAAAGACTGTTTCTCGAGCCATGTGTAGGTGTTTGAGACTTGAGGGGTTTCTAGATTAATTCTAATACCGGTGTGAAAATAGAGGATTTATTTCCCCGCCGGGGGAGGCAGCTACCAGCGGATACTTGCAACCTCTGATAGATAGATCGCATATGTGATTCCTTCACACTCTCGACCCCCGTTACCTAATACCATCGTTGATATCAAACTTCTATCTAATGATACAATACCAATATTAATTAGGAGTACGGGCAGATGCGCCAAGTGATCCTGGCCTTGTCCGTCCCCGTGACCATTTCTCTCTCTCTCTCTCTTTCTTCTTTTAAAAAGTATCCGCTCTCATACCTTTTACCTGCCCTTAGCTAACATCTCTACCGACCTAGCTCACGACTTCCCCTCTTACCTAGGGAAACCAGTGACTACACTCACATTGATAAATACCATAGACGCTCCTTAGTTTCATTAGCTGAGCAGCACCCAACAAGCCGTCCTAGATGCTATCCCTGCCGATCTCGCGAGGAACACTGTCGTGGTGCCAGCAATTTGGCGACGTTAATTCAGCTTCTACAAGGAGACCCTTGCGGTGGGCATGTACCTCATACGAGTATATCTGGCTTATGTGGTCGTATGCTCTATGCTAGGATATGGATCGCAAGACAAGTGAGACAAACGAAGGACATGAAAAACCAGTCTGCTATGCCCTCCGCACCCTCATTACTCGTGCCAAGGTTGCGGCGTGCGGCCGCAACCCAGGATGTTCGCGGGCTCACAACCTGGGCACTCCTACTGAGTGCCTGACAGCTCAACATCACATTACGGCTCAACATCACATTGTGGCTCAACATCACATTGTGGCTGGTTTTCAATATTAACAATATAATATGTATTAATATGA